>Ga0210012_1000023_pt1 | contig 223371 bp, 190 predicted proteins | sample CryGeymeta201504_FD_183974 | JGI IMG/M metagenome (GOLD analysis project Ga0210012, IMG submission 183974) | Groundwater microbial communities from Crystal Geyser aquifers in Utah, USA - Crystal Geyser metaG 2015-04 (SPAdes) (version 2) | ecosystem: Environmental > Aquatic > Deep subsurface >... | reverse complement strand
GGTCTCAAACCCAGCTTCGAAATTAGTCTCATAAGCCTCCTCGATAACGTCTTCAGCAGCTTCTGCGTCTAAGTTATCAAGGCTTTCATCTAAATTAATTGCCTCGTCAGGTGTTTCAAAATTATCCTCATTCGATTCTAGGTTTTCATCTGGCGGATCTTCTCTGGTTTCAAGTTCTTCTTCTGACGCCGAGTCGACTAATTCTGCTAATTCCTCTTCATCTGACAGAGCTGACTGCGTTTGTGACGTCGTAGCCTCCTCCGATTTATCGTCGGCTTCAGTATTAGTTTCAGCTTGAACTTCGCTTGAAGTTTCAGCTTCTTTTTCCACTTCGGTTATTTCGTCTTTATCTTCCCAGGCTTTATCGAGGCTAGTGCCAAAGTGCGTACTAAAGTTTTGTTTTAACTGGCTGAAAGCCGAACTGGCTTCTTTTTCCAAGAAACCTAGACCCGCGTTTTCACATAAAACTTTCAACCAATTACTGGCTTGTTCGCGTTTACCCGCTTCTACTCGCACGTCTTTTAAGGCGTTTAGGGCTTTATCATATTTGTCTTTTGGCATCACCGCTAAGGTCTCTAAAATAAAAGTTCCCAGTGGCTGATGAAACTGTTGCATCACGGTTTGTAATCCAATATCAGACCGGTTATGCATTTGTTTAAACCGTTCAATGGCCGTGGCTTTTTGGCTTTCATTAACGTGACGGTCTAAACTGTCCCAGTTAATTTTGTAATGTCCCGGCAGGCCAAAATTGTTATTCTCGGCTTCGTTTTCCGGTGTCTTATTCGTGGCTTCTTCGGCGTTATCAACTCTCGCTAAAAATTGCTTTTGCAGTTCCATATTTTGTTGCCAGGCTTGTTCCCGTAATTGTGGGTTTTGCCATAAACTCGAATCAATACCGCCATAAACATTTAGTTCTCGCAAAGCCACGGTGAAGTTGTTTTTATCGGTCGCGTCTTTGCCCGCAAGTTTAGCGACTAGTTTTAGTTGTAAGGCGGAATCAAGTTTAACCGATTTTATTTTCTGCTCTGCCGCTTCAATTTTAGGGTTCGCTTCTGGGTTTAATTCTTTTTCAGCGGTTTGTTTTTTGGCTTGTTGCGCCTGATATTGTTCCCACATGGCTTGATTTCTTTCGCGCGCACTTTGCCGAACGGTTTCATTTTTCATCATCGCTGGCGACAAAGCCGCGTAAACTTTGGCGTCTTTCAGGGCCATTGTGAAATCGGCCGGAGTTTGAATATTGTCGGGTAATTTATTGGGCAGTTTTACTCGGTTGATCGTTTGCTTGGCTTTATCAACTTTTGTGCGGGTATCGATATTTAAATGCTGTTCACGAGCCGTTTGCCACTGAGAATAAAGTTCTTGGTTTTTGGATTTGATTTGGTCTCGCACACGTTCATCTTTGCGCGCTTTTTCATCCAAAGCATAAAACTTTTTCTTTTTTAAAGCGTCGCGAAATTCTTCAAAGGAAGTTTTCTTTTTCGGCAAATCTGGCACGTCGCGCAGCGATTTTTGTTTTACCGAATCAATGGTTCGATCGACCAACGCTTCACGTTCTTGCAACTGCGTGCTTAGGGTGTTGAGCGCCTCGGCATATTTACGGGGCGAATAAAAACCGGCGGCATAATTATTTTTACCAGCGGCGTAATCGGCTCTGATTTTGCTTAGGTTTTTCTTTAAATCAGAGTGTCGCTCGGCTTCGGCGGTTAAGCGAGCTTCTTGCTCAAGGTTTTGATTTATCAGTGGTGCGTACTCAGCTACTTTGGCTTGGTTTTCTTGTAACCACTTTTCGCGTTCGGCAAAGGTTTTGGCGTTGGTGAAACCGGCGTGCATTGCATTGGCTAAAGCCGAATCGGGGAGGGAACTCACCAGCGCTTGGTGTCGGTTTTCAAACTCTGATTTCTTGGCTTCTAAAAAGGCGGAAAGTTTATTTTCAAACCATTGGTTGTCAGCGCTAAATTCTGTTTCGTTGTTAAATTTTGCTTTAATGCCACTCGGGTTATCGAGTGCTGTAGCGCTTAATTTTTTCAAAAACTCATCAGCCGTTTTGTTTTCCGCAGAATCGAAAGTTTCTTTTTGGTTCTGCCAATAAGCCTTCCATTTCCCTTCGCTTTCGCCCTTAAACAGGTTTTCTAAAATATAAAGGGTTTCGGTGTCTCCGCGTTGAATGAGTTTCGCCCGAATATCTTGCCACTCAGGCGCGCCACTTTTTTCACGGGCGACTTCGGCGTAAATACCCGGCAATTGATTCGCGTAAAACTGGTTCATCTGGTCTTTCCACTCAGACTGTTTTAAGCGCTTTTTAAACTCTAACTTTTGCTTGTACCAATCAAGTCTTTTAGAACCAGAAAACCGTTTACGGGTGTTCTGAAAATCAAGCGCCACTTTATCAATATCAGCAAAATCTTTAGCGGTCAGATTATCGGTAAATTTATCGAATTCGGAGGCTTCAAATGATTCGAATTCTTCTTTGGCTTTTTTCCAAACCGCGTCCCACATGGCGTGGCTTTCGGGTTTATGTTTTACTGACAAAGTAACTATTTTTTCATAGCCACTGGCCGTTAATGCTTTTTGAATATCACTCCAGAGGGGCGCTTGGCCCAAATTCGCACTAACTTGGTTATAAAGTTTCTTAAAGTCTTCACTGTTATAAAAATCCTGCAGAGTTTTTAATTCAGGCGCTTTAAGTTTATTTATTTGTTCGGAGAATTTGTCGAGGTACCACTTTTCGTTTTCTTTATTTTGGTAATTTGGGAATTTTTTTTGAAAGGCAATAATTAACTTCTTGGGGTCGTTTTGGTCTTCGGCTGGAATATCTGATAAGTCTTTAAAAAACTCAGCAATATCATTTACTTCTTGGCTTTCAAAAGACTCTTTAAACTTACGTCGAACTTCTGATTTTTCCCATAAAGTACGACTTAGATCTTTGTGTTCATCCGACACTAAAAGGGCGTAAAGTGCTTTCTCTTTATCACTTCCTTTTTGAAGTAGCTCCCCAATGTCTTTCGAAGTAACACGCTCACCGCCTTTTTTTAAGGCTGCTGCTTTTTGATATAAGGCTTCAAACTCTGCGCTGTCGTAAAATTCCTGAATTAAGTCAGAAGGGGACTCAGAATTTTCTTCCAATTGCACCTTAAATTGATTTACAGAGCTTATTAGCGCATTAAGTAAACTGGATCGGTCTTTTCCGAACTCAAGTTCAGCAAAAAGGCTTTTTAACTCCTCTTCATCATTAGACCAATTCTCAAGATTACTTTTAACTTTGTTCCAATCCCAATCATTGCCAAATTTTTCTTGCAATAAAATACAAGCGTCTTTTAAAGCATCTTTGTGATTTTCATTAATGAAAGGATGTCCAACCGATGGAAACTCTAGGCTATCAAGTTTCTCTTTGTCCATTGAAGCCTAAAATTAAGATACAGTTCGGCGTCGTTTAGCTGTTTTTTCAGATGAAGCTTGGCTTCGTCCAGCATTAGAAATTTTAAGGGCGCATTCCGAAGCTTTTGGACATCCATGTGCTTGTTGTGCATGGTATGCTCCCTGAACAGTAACACACGGGCCACCATTAAGCGCTCCACTACATCTTGCAACAAAATTAATAACTGCTGAATCCAAGGCCATATTACCAGCCTCAATGGCTGATTTGTTTTGGTTATTAGCTTCGTGCTCAACTGAGCAACAGTGCTCAGAACATGCGCAGGCGTCTGGTTGTAATTTCATGGTAAATTTGGTTAGGAGTACAATTAATCTTTTACTTAAACGCAACTAAGTTGCAAATAAAAAAGAAGTTAATCATCTTTAAATCTATTTTTAGGCATACCTAAGTCAAACGAAATTAAAAAAAAGCCCTGCAGATAAATTTTCTGGAGGGCCTTGAAACTCAAGTGAAAGTTTCTTTATTCTAGACTTGAGTAAGTGGTCACCTAAATGTGACCACTTTTATAACGAACTTTAGTTAAAGAGCGTGACACTCCCCGAGAAAGATCCCGGGATCGGTTATAATGTTTATCGTTGACCACGTTTTCCGCCTCGTCCTTTTCCAAAACCTCGACCGTTACCGCCTTTTTCGGCTCGCGCTTGAATACGCTCTACCAAATCTGCGTTATCAGTGGTAATCGTCAGCTCTACGCCATTGCTGATGTTGGTTTTTGTATGGTTGATTTCTTCGTTTTTTGGTTCTCGTTCTTCTCGTTCTTGAATTTGAGTCACTACTTCTGAATCAGTAGAAGTGATCGTTACTTTTACGCCATTATCTAAGTTGGTAACGGTTTTAGTGATACTGTCTTTAGCGGCTTTTTTATCAGCCCTAGTGTGCAATTTAGCCACGATTTCTTCATCATCAGAAGTCGTTGTTACTACCACACCATTGCTAATATTAGCCACAGAAACGGTTACGTTTGCACGTTCTTTTTCAGCTCGTTTTGCAGCTCCTTCTTGCAATTTTGTAACGGTGTCGGCGTCGTCTGAAGTCATGGTCATGACGATTCCATTAGTCGTTTTTTCAACGCTATTGTTTACATCTTGCATAAATTTATGCATTCCCATGAGTTTCATCCCCATGCCTCGACCTTCACCTCTTTGGCCGCCATCAAAATTAGCGCTTGCGCCTGAAGCGATAACTAAGGCTAAGGCTGGCGTTAAAGCGAGTGCAAAATATTTGGTTTTCATGTTTGGTTGTGTTAAAAAGTTACTTAGGAAATTGGGTTGCGGTTGAACTTCTGTTCAGCCGTGGCTCTTTTTTTATATATTCGGTTTAACCTTTTAGATTTAGTGAAACGCTCGAAGCGTTGTGTATTTTGAATTTGTGAATCTTGTAGGTTGTACCGCTGTAATAAAATGTAAGAGCTGGGTGAGAGAAAATTCCGAATGGCATTTGGTCTCGTGAAGTAATACGCTGGGTGAAAAAAATTCTTTCATAAATACAGACAAATTTTCTCCTAGAAAACAAAAAACCTCTTAGCCAAGGGCAAAGAGGTTTTAACGTTTATCTGAAAATACGGTGAAATTTTAACGTTGGCTAAAACGATAAACCGTCGCTTTTGGATAAGTCGCTCGACGACTCATGCGGTTCCCTAGGTACTGGGCATCCGTTGTTTTGGTCACAGTAATGCCATCGGTTGTGGTGTTAACGGTTTTGTCGACCCGAGGTCTAGATTTAGATTCACGAGTGTCAGCGTTATTAACCAGAGCATTTGAAAGGCCTTCTTTTTCAGAAGATAAAACTAATTGGTAGCCATTATCAAGCGCGGTCACGCTTCTGTCTACGTTTCTGAAGACATATCGTTTTGGGTCAAACTCAGCGGCGTTGGCTTCCGGCATAATCATAAAAGCGAAAGCGGGAATAGTGGCCAGTAATAAATATTTTGAATTCATGGTAAGAGTGGTTTAGGAAATTGGGTGGTTGGAGTTTCGAACAGATCTTATTAAATAAATTTCAACGTTACTTTTTGATCTATTTGACGCCTATAGCGTGAGAGTGATTTTTGAGATCAACTGAAAAGGTTGAAGTATTTTTAGAAAGAACTTTATGAGGGAACTCTTAGTAAGAGGTCTCGGGGGTAAATACGAACGCCTAAATTTTTTCTTTCAAAAAATTCTATTTTTATAATTCTTTTTAAAACTGAAATTAGACTCTTAAGGCTTTATCAGTAAGTTTCTCTCTGATGTTATTTGTGAAAAATCTTTATAAATCTTTTGGGGCTCAGCCGCTTTTTAAGGGCGCTGATTTTCAAATGAATCGCGGTGAAAAAGTCGGTATTATTGGCCGCAATGGTCACGGTAAATCGACACTTATTCGGTTGCTCGAAGAGAAAGATAGTTTAGATGATGGAGAAATTGTGAAGCCCGAAAACTACCGAATCGGAGCTTTAGACCAACATTTGGAGTTTCACCTGAACTCAATCGCGGACGAAGTAACCCAAGTTTTACCCGAATCGGAAAAGCACGAAGCCTGGCGCGCAGAAAAATTACTGTCAGGTCTTGGTTTTGCTCCCACTGATTTTACTCGACCAGCCAGTGAATTTAGTGGGGGATTTCAAATCAGGATTAAACTGGCGGCCTTGCTGCTGTCAGAACCGGATTTATTACTACTAGATGAACCGACGAATTATTTAGATGTGTTGGCGATTCGGTGGTTGGAAAGATTTTTGCAAACCTGGAAAGGGGAGGTGATTTGTGTTTCGCACGATCACGCTTTTTTAGAAAGAGCCATGACGCATACTGCAGCGATTCATCGTTTAAAAATTAAAAAATATTCTGGAGGTCCAACCAAGTGTTTAAAAGCGATTGCGTCTGAAGAAGTGATTCATGAGCGCACCATGAAAAACGATAGCAAAGAACGCGCCCGCCAAGAAAAATTTATTCGTGAGTTTCGGTCTGGGGCTCGTTCAGCGGGGCTAGTGCAATCGCGAATAAAAATGCTGGAAAAGAGAGAAACCTTAGAAGCCCTGCAGCCAATTCCCCCTATTAAATTTAAGTTTACCGAAACGGTTTTTAACGGCGCTAAAATGATGGAAGCGCATAACTTGCAGTTTGCCTATCCAGGCGGCAAAGATTTACTTAAAAGCATCAGTCTAGAACTTTTTCCAGGGGATCGTGTAGGCATTATTGGCGCTAACGGCCAAGGTAAAACCACGCTTTTACGAGCACTAGCAGGAGAGTTAAAAACCAAATCTGGTACCTATAAAAAACATCTCAACACGCACCTTGGGTATTTAGGCCAATCAAATATAAATCGCCTAGAAGGGGAGCGGACAATCGTAGAAGAGTTGTTAACCGTCAATCAGGTAGGCGAACAACAAGCGCGCAGTATTGCGGGGAGTTTACTCTTTTCAGGTGATTTAGCGTACAAACGAATTGAAGTTTTATCGGGAGGAGAAAAAGCCCGGGTAAATTTAGGAAAAGTTTTATTAACCCCCGTTAATGTTTTGCTACTCGATGAACCCACCAATCATTTGGATTATGAATCGGTGCAAGCCCTCATTAATGCCGTTCATGATTTTGATGGAGCGGTAGTTTTTGTCACCCATGACGAAAGATTTCTGCAAACCATCGCCCAGCGTTTAATTGTTTTTGATGGCGGAAAAGTGGAAACTTATGAAGGCACTTATGATCAGTTTTTGGAGAATGTAGGCTTTGTGTCTGAAATAGAAGAAGCCAAATCAACACCTCTAGAAAAAGCGACTTCGGCCAACGAAACTCGGCAAAAATCGAACAAAGAGTTACAAAAATTATTGCGCCCTTTGAAGCGGCAAATGAAAGAGGTTGAAAAAGAAATCGATAAACTAGAACAAGGGCAACTGGCCAATAAAGAGCATTTTGCAAAAGCGTACCGGCAAGGCAATAAACTCAAAATGGAAACCCTGGGAATTGAATACCAAGATTTACAAATCGAACTTGAAGCCAAGCTTAAAGTCTGGGACGAACTAGCCGAACAAATTACCCCTCTAGAAAGTGTATAGTTTCATCTCCCTTAAGTTGACGCTAACCGTCTTAGTCTACTAAACTGAAATTATGACTCTTCACCGCTTAGGTTTTGTTATTTGGGCGGTTGTTTTTTTTGCCTTTGCGCCAAGTGCTTCGGCTAAACTTAATGTGAGTTGCAGTGACAGTGATGGAGGTATAAATATTGCGAAAAGTGGAGAAGTCACCATAAAAGCTTCTAATGGTGAAACCGTCCTTTTAGAGCGTACTTTTAGAGATCGAAATTGGCTGGGTAAAAAATCATACGTAGAGTTTTTTTGTGATGATGCGGGCCATTTTCCCAAATATAAGTTGATAGATTGTGCCCTTACGCCTTCAAGTGATTTAGCGCCTGGGGCTTGTCCCAGTGCCGATCGTGGCTCAATTATGCTAGAAGCCAAACACGCCAGCCAACAACCAACCCAAATTATCGCTCAAGAAAAAGATTACTTGCCTTTTTATGCCGTCAGTTTAATCGCTCCGGTAGAAAATGTTTGGGTGAGCGAGTTGCGTTTTGAAGTTCTTTTAAATGGCTTAGAAAGAGGGCAAAATACTTGGGTAAAAATTGCCCAAGAATCGAATCAATTAAGTTTAGGGCAGGCGATGCTAGCTTGGGAAAATGTCCAAAGTGGTATTGTGGTGGTTCGTTTTGACGAACCATTATTGGTTAAATTAGGCACCCCGCTTGATGTGAAAATGTCGTTTCAGGGTTTAGCCGAAAATGGAACCAAGCAAGAAGCAGATAACCAAATTTCGGTTACCATTAAAGACTTGAAATTAGCTTCTGAAGGACGGTTTTATTATGAATCTAAACCGCAAATCAATAAGTTTTATCCCAATTAGGTTTTGAAATTTAGTTATTTACAACGGTGTAAACGCTAATTTTTGTTTGGTCATTTTGGTTGATTTTACCTTTAAATGTTTCGGTTTTACCAGACCAATCTTTCATCGTAAAGACGTATGAAATAATCCGGCTTTCTGGTTTAAGTTCAGCAATAAATTTCTCTTTTAGTTTTTTATTTAAACTCTCGGTCATCCCAAAAACATAGACTGCATCGGCGTCGTTTAGGTTTTGCCAGAAAATATTTTTCCATTTTATTTTTAGATTTTTACAACCACTCAACTTTGCTTTCGTCCAGGCCCAAAAAAATAGCGGACCAGCCATTTCTAAGCCAATAATTTGCGCCTTTGGAAAGGCCTTTGCAATGGCAATACTCACCCGAGCGTCACCACAACCCAGTTCGTAAAAAACGTCTCCAGGCTTTAAATCAGCTACTTTTTTAATAAGTTCTAAATGGCCTTTTCTCGTTGGGAAATAAGGCGCAAACACCCAAATAAAAGAAACGAGTGTTACAAAAGTCAGTAAAAATAAACCAAGCCAGATAAGTTGTTCAATATTCATGCCGACTGACTTTATGGATTTAAGCCTTAACTGTCGAAGATTTTAAATTCAGTTTTTTTTAAAGACTATTTCTGCTGATCAAGTAATTCCTGTGGATTAGTCGTCACAATTTTGTCCTCCCCATAACTCGCAATAATTTGAATGGCTACGTGTTGGTTTCCCGCAAAGAATAACCCTTGCCCCACATTTGAATTGAGCAGTAAATATTTCTCTTGTTCGGTCAGATTAAAAACCGGTTGCAAAAGTTCCATCGCGGAGGGCGCTTGTTTTAGCAATACCTGCATGGAACTATTGGTAATAATTGGTTTTCCCCAAGGAGAATGCATGAAATCTTCCACATCTTGGGTAATCGTCGTAATTCCAAGATAGTATTTACGAGCTCGTTTACAGAGATTATGCAGAAACCTTCCTGAGTCTTCATGTTGAACCACATTCCAGGCCTCATCTATCACCAGCATTCGGCGTTTCATTTCCGAACGGACTCGGTTCCAAATAAAGTTCAGTAATATATGCATTGAAATCGGACGCAGTTGGTCTTCTAAATCGCGGATTCCAAAACACAGTAAACCAGAACTTAAATCAACATTGGTTTGTTGGCTGAAGAGTCCAGCAAAAGTTCCAGTGGTATATTTTTCGAGTCTCATCGCCATACTTTTAGCGCCTTGCATTGAAAGCAGCACATTGTGCAGATCAATCATGGTCGGCATTTGGTATGCGGTTGGATCTTGTAGTTCGGCCGTAATCCCTTTGATGGCGTAGGTTTGGTACAAAGCTTTATCCATTAAACTGGATTCTTCTGGCGTCAGTTTCCCCAGCATCAAGTTCATTAAACCACTCAAGGTAATCACGCTTTCGCGTAATAATGAAGCCGTGTTATCGGTTTCTGGATCTAAGGCTTTTGGTAGATCAAAAGGATTAATCCGGTGTGGTGAATTGAGTGAAATATTTATATAAGAACCCCCAATCGTATGAGTTAAGGTCTCGTATTCTTTCTCTGGATCGAGAATAATCACATCCGTGTTCATCATTAACGAACGCAGTACTTCCAGTTTAACGGTATAAGATTTACCCGCCCCAGATTTGGCAAAAATAACCGAGTTCGCATTTTCTAGTTTAAAGCGGTCAAAAATAATCAGTGAATTGTTGTGCCGATTCAGGCCGTATAAAATCCCTTCATTTGAAGTTAAAGAAGACGAAACAAACGGAAAAGTCGTCGACAGAGGACCGGTGTTCATATTACGAACAATATCTAAATCATCGGTACATTGTGGAAGCGTTGAACTAAAACCGCGTTCGGTTTGAAATTCAGCTGGCCGCGTTAACACTAAAAGTCCGCCTAAAATAGTTTCGAGTTGTTTGGTAATTAAATCGAGTTTTTCACTTGTTTCAGCGTAAACACTAAAATAAACGCCTACTTGGAAAAATCGTTCTTTACCTCGTTGCAGATCAATTCTTAATTGTTCGGCATCTTCTAGAGCTGTATCAAGAGCTGTATCATTGGTAATCCCTTTGCTGGCTTTCATGTGCGCACTGGCTCGCATTTGCGTTACTTTTTTTCGTAAAATTCGCATCATTCTTGCCGAATCGGTTGGGTATACAAACAATGACAAATCAAAGGTTGCATCAAAATTAATCAGTTGATTTAACCAATTGGTTTCTAAATAACGCGGATAATTGTACACGTAGTAACTGCGCACATGCAGATTATTAAGTCTTAAATTTCTAGGACTAATTTCAAAAGAACTCGGAGCGATTAAGTCTTTAACGTTAACGGTTCCTTCTTGATAAAATTTTTCGGCCGCAATAATTTTTCTTCGTAATTCAGGGGTTAGTTTTTTCCGATCTTTCTTAGGATCATAATTTTCAAATAATTCTTCAATCGGATCAGTGGCCTTAGTAATGGCATCGTTTTCCCCGAGCTTTCCATCTTTTTCTAAATTTTTACGGGCCTGAGCGTGTTGTTTGTTTTTATCAATGTGGTGCTGCCATTTATTTTTGAAACTCCCCAGAATACCCGTTTTTTCATCATCAGTATTTTCTGGCGTTACCCGTACACTCACGTTTGGCTCGGTTTGATTAACCGAATTTGTGACGTCCACTGGTGCCGTGTTTGAGTTGGGCGCTTGATTGGCCTGCAGGCTTTCAAGACTTACCACTACTTCTTGATTAGTAAGAGTTTTAGCCCCCGTTCGATCACTCACCGGTTGCAAACTGCCCGTGGGCGTCACTTGCGGTGGAACCGTTGCCACACCAGTGCCGGTACCGTTTTGCGAAATTTTCGCATTGGTACTGCCTTGAACCGAAGGTGGGTTGTTTTGACTCGTCATATTCAAAAGATTATACCAGAAAATCACTTCATTTACAAGCCATATAAATCACTGATATAAACAAAAACCCGAATCTTTATTTTTCCCGTGTTAAAAGACAGAGGGGCAAAGATTTGGGTTTTTGAAAGTTTGGTTCTCCGTGATGCCTACTTCCACCTACCGATTTTTTTAAAGCGGGTAGAACGCTCTTTGTATTTGTTTTGTTTTTTGTTCGACTTTTGTGAGATTTGAAGGGATGAGGTCTAAATTTCGCCGCAAGGCAGTTAATAGCTCAACCTCTTCTGTTTTAGATGAGGAAGGGCCGGGAGAAACCTCGACTCGGCGGCGCTTGTGTGGAGTCCAAAAATGGGGACACAAGGGCTAAGTCGAGATTTCTCCCGGGGGGTTTGGTAAAGCACCACGAAATTTCAAAGAGTAGGCTATTGTATCATAGTTTTAGCCAAAATTCAAACATTATTTTTATTAAAAAACATCCCGGTATAAAAGTGAATTTATACCGGGTAAATAGTCTGGGGTGAATTTAAGTTGGTATTAATCTAAATAGTGCCTTCTGACAGACTCTGGATTTGCAAACGCTTGGCAGCCATCAATTTCATCGAGCAGTAAATCTTCATACGAATTAGTAATTGATGCTCCTAATTTTTGTTTTAACGCTGTGTCGGAACTAAAGGCTTGGTAGGCCTCCCATAAATTACGTGGCAGTAGAGTGTAGCCTTTTTCTACGACTTCTTTGGCGCCATACTCATAAAGGTTCTCTTCGGTAAAACCTATAAAATCAATTTCTTCTTCAATGCCAATAATTCCAGCGGCAATAAAACTAGCCGCCAGCAAGTACGGATTACATAAAGGATCGGGGAAACGCATTTCGGTTCGCATGGCGTATTTTTTCAACTCTGCATTTGGAATCGCTGGAATTCGACAAGCCGCGCTTCGATTCCCTTCACCAATCGCCACAATACAAGGCGCTTCAAAACCTGGCACGAGCCGAGCGTATGAAACTTCAGCAGAGTTTGCGATAGCACATATAGAACGAGCATGGCTTAATATGCCCGTTAAAAACTGTAGTGACGTGTTTGAAAATTGTTTTTGATCAGTAGCCGAGTCATCAAAAAATAAATTTTTAGATTCATTTTGCACTGATAAATGGCAGTGCATCCCAGAACCATTTCTTGAAGGGTAAGGTTTCGGTAAAAAAGTAACGTCTAAATCATAATTTCGAGCGATTTTATGAGCGACGAGTTTAAAAATTTGAATTTTATCAGCTGTTCTTTCCGCGGTATCAAAACGCCAATTGATTTCAAATTGGTCATCACCCACTTCTGTGTGAGCGCGCTCAATTTGATACTCCATATCATCAAGTGTGTTTGAAATTTCTGCGATAATGAAACTCTTTGGGTCTTTAGGATTAAAGTAATTCCCGTTGCCGCCGCCTGCGCTTCCGACCGCTTCTTTATCGGCTTGAGCCACAAAAAAAGCTTCTGGTTCAGCGCCCATGAAAAGCTTCCCCCCATCCCAGGTTTTACCCAGGGCCTCTTGCATTTCAATCAGCTTGCCGCGTCCACAATTTGGGTGAGGTTCATGCTTGGTATTTAGAATATTGCAAATAATCCAGTATTCGGGTTTCTCGCTTTCAGCAATGCTTTCTGGAACGGCCACTAAGGTCGCTTCAACCCCGGCTAAAATTGCGTCACTCGCATTAATGTGATTAATTCCAGCAAAGCTTGAACCGTCATAAGCGATCCCTGGTTTAATCAGTTCAGGTAAATGTTTAGACGGAAAAATAATTTCTTTAAATCCGCCAGCAAGATCCGTGACTAAAGCTTTGACGAGGGCGTCTTCTTTCGCAATTTGTGAAACATTTAACTCTGACATGGTAAATCTGTTGATTAAGAATTAACTAGAAATTTAAGGTTCTCTTTAAACCTCACAAACCTAATTCAAGTGCAAAATCTTTCTGTAGAAAAAATTTACATCAATATTACATACCTTTATAAACTATTAAGGAATGAATACTATTTCTAATAGTTTTTAATATTTACATATTGCTATAATGAATAAAGATTATGTTTTAAGTATTTTGCGGCCCTTAGGATATACTGAAAAAGAAGTCCGAGTTTATTTAGCCGCTTTAGAACTTGGGACCGTTCCGGCCTCCGTACTCGCCCGGCAATCGGGACTTAACCGCGTTACAGCCTATGAAACGCTTAAAAAACTGCTTGAAAAGGGGATAGTAAATGTTTCTATTGTGGGGCAAACCAAGCATTTCAGTGCCATTGACCCCAGCACTCTTTTAGCCGCAACTGAAAACCGATTTGAGGCCTTAAAGCAAGCGGTTCCTTATTTAAATTCATTGCAATCAGCTGAAATGCATCATCATACGGTGCAATTATTTGAAGGCTTAGAGGGCGTAAAAAAAGCTTATGCTGACACTTTAAAATCTAAGACAGAAATTTTGGGTTACGCGAATTCAAAAAATATTCGTGATCATTGGGAAAATTACGATGAAGAGTACGTGGCCAAACGAGCCGAAAAAAAGATTTTTTTTCGTGGATTAGCGCCGAGAGACGCGATGGGAAAAAAAGTTCAATCTCAAGATGCTAATTTTTTTCGTGAAATCAGACTTATTAACCAAGCCAAATTTTCAGCCCATAAATTTGAAAATGAAATTAAACTTTATGACGGAAGAATGTTGATTGTTTCTTTTGAGCCAGAAATTTTTGCCATTCTGACCGAATCGAAAACCGTGTTTGAAACCCAAGTGCAGATTTTTGAAATTATGTGGGAAATAATGGCTTCATAGAGTTGTAAAATTGCTCAAAATACGTTATAATGGGGGGAAAATAAAACAAAAACACCATGCCCCATAAAGGACTCACCCAAGCCCAAGCTCAAGAAAATTTAGCCAAATTTGGCCCCAATGTTTTAACGGCAAAAGCGTCAAATCCTTGGTATAAAATTTTATTCTCGCAGTTTACCGACTTATTGGTGATCATCTTATTAGTGGCAGCAATTTTGTCTTTTTTCTTAGCCCATGACCCAACCGAAGGTTTTGTGATTTTAGGGATCGTAATTTTGAACGCCTTGATTGGTTTTGTGCAGGAATTTCGAACGGAAAAAACCTTAGAAGCCCTGAAGAAAATGGTGCACCCAGAGATTCGGGTTTGGCGGGATGGCGAAGAGAAATTACTCGAAACTAAAGATTTAGTGCCGGGGGATATTGTGATTTTAGGAGAAGGGGACAAAGTTCCAGCGGATGGAGTAGTGCTGGAAACACATTCTTTAAAAATTGAAGAATCGGCTTTAACAGGAGAAAGTTTACCGATTGAAAAAAGGCTTGAAGATGAAGTCTTTATGGGAACCTCTATTGCTAAAGGTTCAGGGGTGTTTGAAGTGACATTAACGGGGATGAATACAAAGTTTGGTGAAATTGCTCGACTCACGACCGAAACTGAAAAAATGAAATCGCCTCTCCAAATTGAGCTCAATCGTTTAGGTGTATTTGTAACTAAAGTAACTGGAGTGCTTTGTGTAATTTTATTCGGAATTGGTTTATGGCGTGATTATGGCGTGGTAGAGAGTATTTTGTTTTCGGTGTCAGTGGCAATTGCCGCCGTCCCAGAAGGACTGCCAACCACTATTACTATTGCGTTGGCTTTAGGGGCGACCGTTTTGGCGCGTAAAAAAGCGATTGTGAAAAAACTGTCTTCGGTAGAAACGCTTGGGGCGGTAACCACTATATGTTCCGATAAAACGGGAACGCTGACCAAAAATCAAATGACGGTTCGAGAGCTCTATTTGCCTGACCGCTCAGTACATCATGTTTCTGGGGTTGGTTATGATCCGCAATCAGGAAGTGTGAATTACGTTGGTGGACAATCAAAACACAAAGAAAACGAAGCCCTGCTAAACTTAATGCTTGAAGCTTGTTATGTTTGTAATGAAGCGAGCTTGGTTCATAAAGATCACCGTTACACCATTCTAGGCGATCCAACAGAAGGCGCCTTATTAACGCTCTACGCCAAGGCAAAAAAATTAAAAGATCTAGATAAAGTGGAAGTAAACGAAATCTTCCCGTTTGATTCAGACCGAAAAATGATGTCGGTGATTACGGCCGATAAATCCAAATTACTGGTTAAAGGATCACCAGATCAACTACTTGATAAATGTACGCACTGGAGTGATGGGAATGCCACCCATGAACTGACAGATGAAAAGCGCGCTCAAATTCAAAACCATTACCAAAGAATGGCTGAGAATGCCCTGAGAGTTTTAGCTTGTGCGGAAAAAGCACTCAACGATAAAAAATTACCGACCAATGAAACCGAAGCCGAATCTGGTTTAGTCTTTCTCGGGTTAGTGGGCATGATCGATCCACCGCGGGCAGAAGTTCGCGAAGCGGTTCATAATTGTAGAAGTGCGGGGATTCGAGTGATAGTAATTACCGGTGATTACGGAGTAACCGCAGAAGCAATTGCACGTGAACTAGGCATTGTTCGAGGACACGAAGTGCAAGTTTTAACCGGTGATGAAGTGATTCAAATTTCAGACGTAAAACTAAGTAAAATGCTGCAAGACCGCAGTAAACCTTTGATTTTTGCCCGAAGTTTGCCCGAGCAAAAAATGCGGATTGTTCGGTTATTACAAGAACAAGGGGAAGTGGTTGCCATGACAGGAGACGGTGTGAATGATGCCCCGGCGCTTAAAAAAGCCGACATTGGTGTAGCTATGGGAATTACGGGAACTGAAGTGAGTAAAGAAGCGGCCACGATGATTTTAACCGATGACTCTTTTGCTTCTATTGTAACGGCCGTTGAAGAAGGACGGCGTATTTACGAGAACCTTAAGAAGTTTGTCTGGTTTATTTTCAGTTGTAATATTGCTGAATTGTTTGTGATTTTTGCGGCTATTGTATTTGGTTTACCGTTGCCGCTCACCGCTATTTTGATTTTGTGTATTGATTTAGGAACCGATATTTTACCGGCGATTGCCCTAGGGGTGGATGAAGCGGAAAAAGGCTTAATGAAAAAGAAACCACGAGATCCGAAAGAAAAACTTTTACAATGGCCGTTTGTACGACACTTTTTACTGACTGGGTTTATGACGGGGACCGTGATGACAGTCGGTTTTCTGTATACTTTATATCAGTATGGCTGGACCTTTGCTCAAGGTTTAGATGTAGATCCAACAGCGTTACTACAAGCACAAACCGTCGCCTTTGCTATGCTGGTAATTGTTCAGCTGTTCAATGCGTTCTCAGCTCGATCATTTACGCGTTCGGTTTTTACCATGAATCCATTTAGTAATTATATGTTGCTCGTGGCGGTGTTTACTTCTGTGTTAATGGTTTTAGTGATGATTTATGTGCCATTCCTGAATAAAGCCTTAGGAACATATCCACTAAATGCGACCGATTGGATGATCGTGTTTGTGGCTTCACTTGTGCCAGTAGCTGGAGTAGAAGGTTACAAAGCAATTCAAAGGCAGAAACTTAAATAAAGGATTCTTACTTAAATAGCTTTACTAAAGATCGGTGCTTTTGGCATCGGTCTTTTTTAATAGATTCAGAATAGAGGCGTACTTGTTTAATGCTTTAATTTCTGGTATAATTGTGAGATTAATTTATGTCACTCATGAAAGCCGAAACCAAACCGGTTAACAAAGCAGCCATTGATAAAACCTTTTATGGCAAAAAATTAGTGAGCTGGAAAGCGCTTGATTATCACCCTTACGAACGAGGGATTGGTTGGTATATTAGCTTTGGGCTTCTCACTTTTGGTAGTGCACTGATTATTTTTTTAATGGATCCAGAATCAAGCAGTGTGCCCGTGGCTTGTATTTGTTTAATGGCCGCTTTTTACTTATGGGTGCACCGCGAAGGCGAAACTCAACAAGAAGTAACGATTTACGAAAATGGAATTGAAATTGGCGAACGAGCTATTATTCCGTGGCAACGTTTTGATGGTTACTGGTTTTTACAAGATCACCATTCAAGACTTTTAGTTCTTGAAAGTGAAAGTTGGAACCAAGATCGGGTTCGGGTTTTATTGGGTGAAAACAAAACCGATAAAATTATCCGAGCGATGGAGAAGATTGAACTCAAACACTTAGCCGACAAAAGAGAAAACGGTTTCGATCTATGGAGTCGAGTATTTCGTTTATAAACCAAAAAACATGAGTCACGCCGATAGAACGCGCGCCCATGAAAGAGTTGAAGGTCATGATCCACACCCAGATTTGGATTTTGACGCTATTGTGGAACGCGACCGTGAAAATTTAGGCGTAGGGGCGGAACTTTCAGCTCATGCTGAAACGGTCGACACGCCAATTTTAGACGCGATGGCGCAGGCACAACAAACCGCCCTGCGTGAAGTGGCTGTGGCGGAATTTCCAGAGCTAGAAGGAAAAACACAGGCCGAAATTATTGATTTCGTGAATCAATTACAAATTTCTACAAATCCTGCCGATCAACAAGCTTATGTGAGAATTTTAAATGCTTCTATTGCCCGAGCGGCAGAAATTATTGAAGCCCAAGGCATTAATTCTAATTCATTAGGAGCCGCTATTACCCGTGCCGTACAAAGTGCGGGCCATAACCTAGAAGGGGCGACTCAAGATTTATCGCAACTCGATACCCAAGGAATTTTGACTATCGTTGGGGCTGGTTTAGGCGGCTTCGTACTTACCGGCAGTGCCGGTTGGGGAGTTGGACTGGGGGGAATTGCCACCGCGATTCAAAGTCCTCATTTAACAGATGCAACTATAAATCTAGCGCGTGGAGTTGGCCGGGGAGCCGTTCAAGTGGCGGCTTTACCCGTTCGAGGCGCCATGCGTACAACCGATATTATTGCTGGGCTCGGGCAACCAGGACTGCTCGATACTATTCAAGCAAATGCGGTCGGCTTAGGAAATGATGTTATTAATAGTATTGGCTATACCTTTGATGGGGATTTTGATATCAGTTCAAATCCGAACAGTAATGTTTTACTTGAAGAATTTTTAAGACAAGGGGAAGCTTTTGCGCCTAAAGAATTGGTGCCGCTGATGAAATACTTGCTAGAAGTTAGAAATGGCGGGCCTTTGACTCGAATTCCAACGCACCAAGAATTACAAACTGCTGGAGTGTTTATCGCTCAAATTGAAGATTTAGTTAGCCCAGACGAATTTATCGCGATTGACGAAAGACGTCGTGCTGGTGAAGTTTTAAGCAACGAAGAAAAACAAAAATATATTTTGGGTAAATACTGTATGTTAATCAACAACAGTTTTATTGGTGAAAACGCCCTTCAGCCTCAAGCCTCAATTGTGCGGGCTGCTTACGAAAACGAAACGGGGACTTTAAGCTTGCAGCAAGCATTTGCTTCACTCAGCCCAGCCGAATTAGATCAACTTAATGCGGCTAACTTTAGCTGGAGTCCGCAACAAATGGCTAATTTTGAAGGCAATGTTAACGGCATGGAAATTAATTTTGAAAACTTAACCAAGCACGGTTTTGTGGGCTTAGCTTTAACGGCCTATCTATCTTTAACCTACGCCATTATGCTGGTGCAAGGGGTTAAAGGCGTTTACAACAAAGGTAAAGAAGCGAGAGAAGCGCGCGCCGCGCGCCGAAGAACACCCGATGCCGAAAAGACATTAAGCCGAGGAGAACGAACCAATCTTAGAAATTCGTTGGCCGATAAAACCAATAAAGTGGGGGCCGTGGTCGCGGCTTTGGTGGCAGCCGAGGTGCTCGACAGTCGTAGTGACTTTGATAGCAGTGTGCGAAATTTAACACTCGAAGAGTTAGACCAAGATAGTTATGATGCGTTAATTACTTTATCAAACGACGATAACACGAGTCGTGCAGCCTTACGTGATTCATTTTTCTCAATGCTTGAATCATCAAACGGAAGTTTGAATGCTGAACAACAAGAAAACCTAAAAGCTCGTCGAGATTACTATTTGTATGCCGATATTTTGAATCGTCTCGACTTATTTTATAAATTCGCGGGTCGTGGTGAATCAAAAGTACTTAAATTGGGCGACCAAGAGTTTACAATTGGTACCCCTGAACGCGGACAATTTCAATTCACAACCGTTGAACAATTGGCCCAAATTGGGAATCCGCGGAATTTTTATCGTTGGATGACCAACACCGGTGAAGAGAGAACTTTGCGGATGCAGAATCCACAAGGTAACGATGTGTATTTACAGTTACGACGAAACGGGACTGATTTTGAGTTTAATGCGCGTGATGGCGCCGGGTGGCAAACCTTTAAACTAACCGATTTAAGAGACAGTTTAGTTGGAACCGTAACCGAAACGGATGAAGCCCCGACGGCCACCTAAAGAGCTTGTAAAGTCGGCTTAAATTTGGTATAATGATCAGATTTAAATCTATTTATGCGTCAATTATTAAAGCGTTTTACAGCCTTGAGTTTCAGCAGCTTTTTACTGCTGAGTTTTTTATTCATGCCAGATATGGCCTTTGCGCAAAGCAATGATGCTTTAAAAAACTTTTCAGAAATTGCTTCTACACTGGTACACGTGATTACAGCGGCGGCTATGCTTTTGATACAGTTCTTTCCACCACTTTGGGGAAGTGAACTTATTACGGGTGACCAAGTCACCAATATGTTACGCCCGATGTGGATTTACATTCGTAATTTAACCAATATCGCGTTCGTAGGAATGATGTTGTTTTTGGCTTTTTCTAACTTAGTGACTTCAGGAAAAGGGATTAATGATTGGAACATTAAATCAAAACTAGGCCCAGTGTTACTGGGTTTAGTGGCGATTAATTTTTCGATGCTGGCTATTCGAGTGATGGTAGATGTAGTACACGTTGGCACGATTGCTTTACTGAGTATTGCTGATCCGGTGATTGAAGCTCAAGGCATCAACAATGTGGCCGATTATTACGCGCGAAGTATTGATACTGAAACCTTTGAACCTTGTGGGCCAAGTGCGCCAGGAGGAGGGGCCGGTGGTCCGAATTGTAAAACGGTGCGAGAGCTAGTAAACAATACATTCTGTTCTTCAGAAGAAGCTTGTCTCTTTCAGATTAGAGAAATTTCTGAAATTCGAGCGCAGGCTGAGTTAATGAATAACCCGGAGAAGAAAAACATAATGCTCGCCTTTGGAAGTTTCTTTATGAAACTTGAATCGTTGCCATTGCTTTCTGCTGATACCGGCGGAATTTTAGATGTACTTGATAGTGCTATTTTCTCGCTCGTATTTGGTTTAGCTTACTTATTGGCCTTAGCGGCCATGATGATTGTGTTACTGGTGAGAGTCGTAATGATGTGGGTGTTTATCATATTTTCACCAATTATAATGACGAGTTGGGTTTTTGGATTTAAGCTGCCCGAAATCGGCGATCAGTTTTGGAAATATTTGTTGGTGCCTGTAAAAGCTGCGGCGGCATTAGCTTTTGGTTTTGTGATGATTTCACAATTGCAACTGATGACGATCCCGAGTGAGTTTTTTGTATCGGTAATTGAACCCGGAGCTTCCCTTAGAAGTTTATGGGGACCTGATGAGTTTGGCGGATGGCGGATGCTTTGGTCTATATTAACGGTGATACTTTTCTGGCAAGTGGTGTTTAACTTTGCTCTTAAAGATATGCCAGGAGCCGCTGCCATTAAAGGCTTTGGTGAAAAAGCCGGAAGCGCGGCCTTATCATTTGGGGCCGATCAAGTTCCAATTGGGATTCCAGGGGGGAATGGTCAATCTATGACGCTAGCCAGCTTATTGCCTGGTGGAGGGCTCAATCCGAATCAATTTTTAAATACTTACAGTAACCGAGCTCGAGCTGAAGCGGGAAATGATACCAGTTTTTCCAGCGTAGTGGGAGGTGGTCAATCTGCTTCTGGGGCTGCGAACGAATTTAGAAATGTGAGAAGCCGCGATGCGGCTCAAAGAAGTCTTGAGCGAAGAGATCAAGCCGCTTTTTTATCAGATTTTCAAAATGCAAGTGCCGCTGAAAGGCAAGAGTTTATGAGAGTTTTGAATCTAGCTTTACCAGCTGGGACACAAATTAATGCAGATACCATTAATAATAGCACTGATTTAAGAAATGCTATTGATAGAATAGGCCAGCCAGCAACAGGATTATTTCAGCAAACACCAGCACCTACAACCGCACCAGATCCTGCTAATACAAATCCTCCAGCTGCAGCAGCTACTACGGCTGTAGATGAAACGATTAATGTTACTGGTGGTGATGTTACGCTTGAACTGGCAAGTGGGAGTGTTGTCGATCAGGCTGCTTTATCAACGGTCTTCAATCAAACCAATTTAGCGGGTCTAGATGCGGCTAGATTACAAGCGATTGCAACTCAAATTGCGGGTGCGGCAAATATTACTGACCCAGCAGCAATTACTAGAATTCGACAAAATTTAGCCAATATTGCGGCCGGAACTTAATAATATTTACGCAAATTTTGCCTTTATAAAGCCCTCAATTGAGGGCTTTTTTGTGTCTCAATAAGGGGGTCTTTTTTAAGTAAATAAAAATAAAACAATACAATGCTTTTGTAAACCTTGAATGATCGCTTAAACCTTGTCTTTAAGGTATAATAATCGGACACAAAAATGTCTGCTTAATGAAGTTTATCACTCACTTTCAAGATTTAAAAAACTGGGAAAAACCGAGAGTGGTCTATTTAGATAGAAGTGTAGACGATGCGGCCGAAAAACAGCGGGGGATTGAGTCTTTACTCAAACAGCCCTTGAGTTTTAGTCTGTCAGATATTCCGCGCCTCGAAAAGAAAATCCAACAACAAGACCACAAATTAAATTCGGTCGAACAATCTCAGTTTTTAAATTTGGTGAATTACCAATTAGCACGGGTTGAAAACGAAAATGACAAAAGTACTCATTCTAGAACGCTGTTTGGGATTTTTAGGTCGCCTAGTTTGGCGCAATTTCTAAGTCAGTCTCAACGCCTAAAAGTAGAGTCAATTTTGAACAAAGAAAGAAAAGAACTTGAAAAGTTAGGCGATAACCCAGTTGAAAAGTGGGATAGTAAAGAAGCAATTCGAGTCGCTAGAAGTTACCGATTTGTGCGGAACCGTTTAAACACAGCGAACTTACGAATTAACCCGAAGATTAAAAATACGGGGGATAACTTAAAACTTTATGCGGCAAGGCTTATAGAGAAGTCAGAACTTAAACCGGTTGATAAATTATTTTTTGTTGAATTGAAACACATTTTCCCGAGTCGTAATGACTGGGGCAACGAAGCGGTTTATCAAACCGTCTTTAATCAAGCTTCAGAGATAGAAGCCAGTCTGGCGCAAACACTCAAGAGTGGGGGTAATATTCCCGCAGACGCATATACCTATTGGGATACCTTAGTGCCTACAGACTTAGATGACACGACTTCTGTCATGGCTACTTGGCTAAAGCGAAGTGCTCAGGTGGAAAGTGTACAAGCCCTTTTAGCGAAAGATGCAGGTGGCGCTGAAGTTGCCGATGCGCAGGTACCGATGCTGTTAAGTTTTGAAGAATATCAGTTCTTACAGGACTTTAAAAAAAGTACGACGGAGTTTAATTTAGATACGAACGGCGAAACCAAAAAACAGCTTGAGGCGGCTAAAGCCAACCAAGCCAAAGTTCAGGAAAATTTTGATAAAGCCCAAGCGGCAACAAAAGCCGATATTGAAGCGCTTAAAAAAGCTAAACCAGCAGAATTAAAGTCACATCCTAAGTTAACCTCAATTCAAAAAAACAGTTTTAATAATGACTGGCTTAATTTAGAGATTAAAGATTCTGAAACAGATGAAACTTCGGAGTCAGAAAACAGTGAATTAAAAGCCTTTAAAGCGTGGAGAGAGGCAACGGTAAAAGAAATTTCTGAATCAAATGCAGAGGCCTCAAAAGAAGCTTTAGCAGAACAACAGGAGGCCGTCGATAACGCGAATAAATCAGTTAAAGATTTAGAAACCGAACTGGCCGAACTGCAAAAAGCTATGGGGATTTACGATAATCCCAGTAAAGAAGCAGATAAAGCCCTGCAAAGCCATAAAAAATATTTTAACGCTCGGTTGAAAGCCGGACGCTTACTTGCCGTAGATTTAGATTTAATGGCCCAGTTGAATCAAAACGATCAACCGGGTTTATCAGATTTAATTTCAGATGGAGATCCGAGTAAAGCGCATCAGGTTTTAGGTTTAATTACCGAAACGCGAAGTTTGGTAGAAGAAGCTTTAGCGTCTGAACTACAGATCAATGATCTGAATAATTTAAGTGAAACAGAACTCGCAAAAGTAGACAAATTTTTAAGTTACGAAGGGGTTTTGCAAACCATTTCTAAGATTAAAACCAGCGGTAAAGAAAGCCCACTACTTAAAAATTTTGAGCAACTCGATAAAGCCGGAGTACTTGATGCACGGCAGGTTATTAATGCGGTCACCCTTGATGTTCGGCGAGATATAATGCAGAACATTGAATCTGAGCAAACAAGAAACTCGGAGAATTATAATCAATTTATTAGTCATTATTCAAGGCAACACCACGCGATTAACAACACAGACCAAGTATCCAAGATGCTTAATTTCAGTGCTGATATTCAAAAAGAAAAACAAGAAAAAGTACATGATGTATATGAGCATGCCTACGAAAAAGTAAGTTCATTATTTGCTAAAGCCGAAGAAGGCGCGTTGCTTGAAGGACTCAACAAAATTTTGAGAACGGGTGTTTCCGCATCTTCGGTGTTAAATCAAATTCAAGCTCGATTACCGGAAGGTGGCTTTATTCATTCGGCGAATAAGCTTCAATTATCTGGCTATAAGTCGGCAATTGTAAATGAACTTAAGGGCAAAGTGACGCCCGAAAACGATGATCGGAATCATTTAGAACAAATCGCTCAAGATTTGCTCGCAAAACTCGATCAAATGAAAGCTGCCGAAGTAGCCAAAGAAGCTTTAAAGCACGGTGCCAATCAAATCGAACAAACCGACGAAGACAATTTAGGGGTGAGCGATCGATTAGAGCTCTCTCGAAGAACTCGGTTGGTGCAAGTGGAAGCTTCAAACGTTGGAGAAGAATTTCAAAATCACCTCGACCAAATTAAACTTTCTATCTCTAAAGGTGAAAACCCTGATTATCTGGTCTCTAGTTTTTTGCAAAACTATGATCATCATCTAAAACCTCGTTTCAATGCGCTGCGTGACGCTATGGTCGCTGAATGTGACTTACATTTTGATGGAAAGAGAATAAAGTTTACCGAAAATTTAGAGCGCGAAATTACGCAGTCTTTAACCCATTTAGATACGGGGGTTGAGCAGCTTCGTAAAAACCATAATGATAAAGAGCGTGATCTAAGTAATACCGATGCAGGTTTTAAAACTTTGAACGCTTTGGTTAACAGTAAAATTTTACCACTCTTTGACTTAAAAAACGGGACTTTAGCAAAGGCTGAATCTTATAAATTAGACAGCACTTTGCACAATGCCGCTAAAACTCACCAATATGTGAGAGATGAGTTGGGCGTACTTCAACCAGAAGGGGCTGAAAAAGCTCGAGAAAAATACAAAAATCAACTCTCTGAATATAAAGCGACGGTTAGTGATTACCAATCAGCCTGGGAGGGGGCCAAAGAACGACTAGAGAAAGATTTAAAAAAGTTTAATGAAGAAGAATTTCTTTATAAACATCATTTGCCAAAAAAACAGGCCAGAAAAATTTTAAGTACCAATGAAGCGCGTTTACAAGATGCTAATTGGATGCTCGATTTTTTCTCTGGGAAGGATGAAAGCCCTTACAAAGGCGGCGAAGCCAGTGTATTTGATAAATGGCTAGCGGACTACGAAAACCCAGAAACACAGCCAAAAGCCTTAAAGTTTATGGATAATTTTAAAGAATTTAAGAATGTTCTTGGTCCTGAGCAAGAAGATTTCGCCGGTGAAACGACCGGGCTTTTGTCTTTTCGAAGAGACTATGACAACAACAAACCCACTCTTTGGTTTAAAAAACGCTATAAAATTACGGTTAGTTGGTATTCACTGCGATCAATTTTCATGATGGGAAAACAAGCTTGGGAATTTTGGTCTAAACGAACGGAGCGTCGGAATGATCGAATGGCTTCAGAGCTGGGTTCTAAGTTATTTGGTGAAAGTTGGCTGGGGCGGGAATTTGCTCGTGATTCCAATGAAAAACAAGATCAACGGGTCAGTGACTTTAAAAACGTGCACAAGAGTTCGAATTACAAACAGCTCTTTCACATAATTGAGTCGGCTACAAATGCTCAAAATGATAAAGATGAGGTTCAAGCAGCCGTAGAATTGGTGATGGAAAAAGGGGAGCTGCGTTGGGATAGTCCTGAATTTTTAGGTATGCTAGGGCGTTTGCAAGACACCGTAACCTTCAATCCAGAAGAAGATATTAAACAGTACATTGAAAATCCAGCGCAATTAAAACAGCGAATCGGGATGGCCGTGACTGAAATTTGGGATCGTCCAACTTGGTTACAATGGAAAGAAGACTTACCGAGCAAATACAAATCTCGAGTGGACAGTCATAACAATGATTACCGCGAAGAAGTGCAAAAGGGGAGTGTCGATACCTACCTGGGGAATGTACTTGAGCAATGGGGCAGTGGAGCCGAAATGGATACGAATTTCGAGCGCTCAAAATTTGAAAGTTATTTACGAAATGCCTTTGATAACGGTGAAATGAATGGGTATCCAAATGGGGATCGACGTTGGTATTATCTTATCATGGGGCTCACGCTTAAAAACGCGCAAGGCGATACAATTTTAAGTCCAGATACGCTTTCTCGTTTTGGGGAACTGCAAAACAAAATGCCGTTTATGGATGCCTTTGATGATGGAAATTCAGCCAAGCTAAATGGACGTGTTGTGCCAGACGGAACGCCTGGTTCGCACAAAAATTGGACGTACGAGGATTTTCAGGCTTGGGCCAAATATTTTGAAGGGATTGACCCAAGAACCGCCAATAGTGCGGCCAATAAAAAACACACCATCCAGTGTGTTCGAACCTGGCTCAATGAAACGCTCTTAACCACCAACGATTCACAAGATCGGATGGGGAAAGTGCAACTTACCGGAATTGATCGAGATGATGCTGGTATTTTACCGTTACTGGTTTCGTCAGAGCGGCTACGAGATGGAATTCTGCGTTACGCTTCTGGGGATAAACGTCCGGCGGATGATAAATATTACGTAAATCTAATTGGGAGTTTTGAAAACAACTTTAACGACAGTGTAGCTTATATGAAACGAATTTTAACCGTTGAAGATAAAGAAGCGCCCGGGTATGAAGATCGTAAAAAAACCCAACTGCTACGGTTTGGGGAAATGATGCGCAGTTACTTTATGATCAGTCAGGTATTGGCGGGTAATTGGGATACCGGTGGTTCGGTCGGGGCGGTAGTACTGAGTCAGGCGGAATGGAATAACAATGACTGTGACGCGCAGTATGATAGAGTTACAGACTCGATTTCGCAGTTCTTAGGCGGAGAAGAGGGAAGCAAAGTCAGATTCTTAAAAGATAAACACATTCAAAAGCAAAAATCTGGTGAATACCGAAAAAGCAATCCTGATACAGAAGAAGCCAAAGCGTGGAATAATGCGAATGAAATTTATGAAGATAAATCAAAAAAGTTTCAAAATATTGATTTAATTCAGAGTTTTATTGAAAGCCAATAGCCCACTTGTTAAAAAGACTCGTTCTTGGCATAGTTAACGAGAAATGAAAGATTATTTGTACTTTGACCATGCCGCGGCCACTTCGGTTCGCCCCCAAGCGCAACAAGCAGTGGCTAAAGCCCTTGGCGAAAATTTAGGAAACCCAAGTTCTGTACACCAAATTGGGCGAAAAGCCAGAGGCTTAATTGATGAAGCCCGTTTAGATTTAGCCGAAATTTTTATGGTTAAGTCCTCAGAAGTTATTTTTACTTCAGGCGCAACTGAGGCGGCTCATACCGGGATTATTGGTGCGTATTTAGCTTTAAAAAGTAAAAGAGGAGTGATTTATACTTCACCCTTAGTGCATAGTTGTGTGCACGAAGCCTTAGATTTTCTAGCTCAAAATTACGCGGTTAAAGTGAAGCCGCTGCCGCTCTCAAAAACGGGACATATTGATTTAGAAAGTATCGATGAAAAATTGATAGGGGAGAGTGATATGATAGTCATAGAGCACTTAAACTCTGAGATGGGGATTCTGCAACCAGCGGCTAAATTAGGAAAAAAAATTATCCGATGGGCCGAAGAATCAGGGAATCTCAAACCTTTATTTATGGTGGATACGGCCGCTTCAGCGGTAAGTGAAAGAGTGGGGTTAGATTTTCAAAAATGTGATTTGCTCACTTTATCAGCGGAAAAAATTGGCGGTATAAGTGGTACTGGGGTGCTCTTAAAAAAAGAAAATGTATCGCTCGTCCCTTTGCAAGGGGGGACTCAAGAATGGGGTTGGCGCGGGGGAACCGAAAACACCTTAGGAATTTTAGCCCTTCATGAAGCCTTTAAAGCCCTCTTTAAAAATCAAGAGGCACAAAATCAAAACTTAGAAACCATCAAAAAATTACTGATAAATTTTTTAAACTCAGAGTTTCCTGAAGTAAAAATGACCACTCCAGAAGAGGGAAGTGGTTTACACATTTTGCATCTGATTTTACCTCAAACACCGTCTAGCTTATTCGTGGTTCAAGCTGACTTGCAAGGGGTTGGCTTGTCCGCTGGTAGTGCTTGTAGCAGTGGCTCGGTTGAAGGCAGTAAGGTTTTAAAAGCGCTCGGTTTTAGTGATTTAGAGGCGGCACAAGGCCTGCGAATATCATGGGGATGGGACACTACTTTGGAGGAAACCGAAGCATTGATAGTGAGATTAAAAACCCTTTTGAAATCATAAATTAGACAAAAATCAATTGAGGCTTTAAAATGAGCGATGATAAAAATGAAAAAATTATGTTGTTTGGTTTTAAGCAGAAACTAGTGCGTCCCTCAGACGTATGAGTTTTTGTTTATTCGATTCAATCTTTTTTAACGTATGAAAAATTTCTTATTGCTCTCAAATTACGCTCCTAAGGAGGGCTTTTCGTATCCAAATGGGCAATGCCCTATTTCTCATCGAGCGGGTGCTCATCAGCGCATTAAAGGCTTGGAACGATATTGGAATGAACCGATCGTATGGGAAATTGTAGAGGCGGAAAAATATGAACACGTCAGCTTAGAGCATTTTACGCATGAAAAAAAATGGGACGCAATTTGGCTCAGTGGGTCTCCATTTAATACGGAGGAAGAAAACTCACACCCCTGGATTAAAAACGTGAAACTTTTAACCAAAGAATTAGCGTCTCAAACCGACATTCCTGTTATTGGAATTTGTTTTGGACTCCAACTAATGAATGAAGCCTTTGGGGGCAAGCTTGGAAAACGGTCAAAAACGCTTAATGGAGAGGTCTTTATTACCGACGCCGATGACAATCCTTTAGCCAAGTGTTTTACCGACCACGAGGACTATATTACTTCCTTGCCTGCTAATTCTAAGCTTTTGGGCCTTGGGCCAGAAGAAATGCCATACCTAATTCAATTATCAAATAATGTTTGGGGTATTCAGCCGCATCCAGAACATACTTTAAAAAATCAGCAAGATCAGCCAGAAGCCGACAAATTTTGGCGCGATTTTTTTAATCGAGTGGTGTCTTAGTACCAATTTTTTGTTTCAGAGCTTGAGAGAAGGGGGTTTTTAGAGATATTTAATTTACTTAACACAATATATCTTGTTTTAACTAAAAAGTGTTTAAATTGAAATAAAAGGAGTTTTTAGTTTTGACACACAACGGTGGTGTCTTAGAATCGCGCGCGAAATATAAAACTTTATTTAAGTTCTCTCTATGGCCATTAAAAACGTTACCGCTACTCGGATGACCATGCTCGGTCTAAAAAATCAAACTAAGGTGGCCAAACGGGGCCATAAACTTCTAAAAGATAAGCAAGACGGCCTTATGCAGGAGTTTTTAACGATTGTACACAAAGCTAAAAAGCTCAGAACAGACGTAGAAGCGGCTATTAAAGGCGCAAATGAAAGCTTTTTGTTGGCACAAGCCGCTATGCCGAAAGAAATTCTGGAAAACGTCCTGTCTACCCCGACGCAAAAATTAAGCCTTCAGGTGAAGACTAAAAATGTAATGTCGGTTCGAATTCCGGTTTTTAAACTTAAAACGGAAGGAAATGCGCTCCATTATGGTTTAACCCAAACTCGTGGAGAACTAGACTTAGCCATTTCTGAATTTTCAAAAGTTTTCCTTTTATTACTTGAATTAGCTGAAATCGAAAAATCAGCTGAAAATTTAGCTTTAGAGATTGAAAAAACTCGACGGCGAGTTAATGCTCTCGAGTATCGTTTAATTCCAGATTTGGAGGATACTTTGAAGTTTATTAAAATGAAGCTTGGAGAAGCCGAGCGTTCAGCCATTGTTCAAGTTATGGCGATCAAAAATATGATTGAAGAACAAGAGGCTAAAGCGGCTAAGGTAAAAGCCTAGTCGGTCATCATTAATTATTTTTTATCCTTATAGAGATGTTTAAAAACAACCATTTATTGTCGACCCTATTATTGAGTACTTTTTTTGTTCAGTTTGCGAGTGCAGCTGCGCCAGCTCCTTCTGCATATCCTTATATGGCTAGCTTAAACGCAGGTCCAGTTGAAATCGAGCAGCGAGTACAGGCGACTCTTCCCAGCCCTAGTTTAAGGCTTATTCGTACGGACTACGGGAATGTACAAGTGTTGGATGATTTAAACGGAGAGGTTAACTTTATTGTGTTCGACGAACCGGCAGGACCGGTTAGAAACGTCAACGCAGTTGAGCTTTCAACTATTTCAGATGAGCAAGAGCCAAAGAATCTGTTTGATGATAATCGTTTAACCACCTTTGCCTTTGACCAACCTTTAGAGGCGAATTCCCCTGCCACTATTATGGTGGATTTTGGGAAATTAGTAGAACTTCATCGAATCGAATTATGGCCTACTTTTGAATCTGAAATTGCGGGTATGGAACTCCGAGCGGGTAACAGTAAAGATTCTTTGAGTACTTTAAAACGCAGAACGGTTTTTAGTCCTATTATTGATAGTGACTATGCTCCACTTCGTTGGCTAGAGATTAAACTCTGGGGAACCAATGTGACGCTAGAAGATGTTAATTTTTTCAAAAAACCAGCGGCAAAAGTTTATTTTACGGCGCAACCAGAGCGACGTTACCGTCTACTTTTTGGGGATATGAATCTTGATAACAAACGTTTTTCGGAAAGACTTTCAAGCACTCAACCCTCAGATCAGCAGTTCAACTTTGCAAACTATAAATTCAATCCGTTAGCCTCTGAGGACTTTGATGGAGATTCAATTCCAAATGAAACCGATAATTGTCCTCTGGTGAGTAATAAAACGCAAACCGATCAAGATGGAGATCGTATTGGGGATCCTTGTGACAATGCGGTTGAAGTGAAAAACTATTCTCAGTTAGATGTAGACCGCGATGGCGTCGCTGATCTAATTGATAATTGCAAATTATTGCCAAACCCAGACCAAAAAAATCGCGATAAAGATGAGTTTGGGGATGAATGTGATAATGCTTATGCCAAAGAGTCGGTGTTTGAAAAGTGGACTGGTAGCGCTGGTAATAGTAACGGAGACGGCTCTATTCCCTACAGTTTGATTGGGATGATTTTAGCGTTAGTAGCCATCCTCGGTATTGGCGTAACCGTGGCCAAAAAAAAGTAAGCGCAGTGGCTTTATATTTAGAGAGTAAATCGATATAAAATAATCTCTTAATTGATCAAGTAGAGTTAATGGTAGAAACCCTATAATTGCGCTATAATAACAAGAACTTAAATTTATTTTCATGACAAACAATATAAGCAATCACCTAGTGCCAATGGTGGTCGAAAAAACAGATAACGGTGAACGTTCATATGATATCTATTCTAGGCTTCTTAAAGATCGAGTGATCTTTGTTGGGACAGGAATTGATGCCCATATGGCGAATCTCGTAATCGCTCAGCTTTTATTTCTTGAATCGGAAGACGCTAAAAAAGATATTACCATTTATGTGAATTCTCCAGGAGGTTCTGTTTCAGCTGGTCTGGCGATTATAGATACCATGAATTATTTGAAACCAGATGTTTCAACGGTTTGTGTTGGAATGGCGGCTAGTATGGGGGCGATGATTTTAATGTCTGGGGCTCGTGGAAAACGTTTTGCTCTGCCTCACTCAGAAGTGATGATACATCAACCTCTTGGCGGAACCCAAGGTCAAGCTTCTGATATTGAAATTCATGCTCGACATATAATGGATACCAAAGATACGCTCTACCGTATGATTCATGATTGCACCGGTGAAGATAAAGAAAAAATTATTCGTGATTGTGACCGAGATAATTTTATTCCAGCGGCTCAAGCGGCAAAATATGGTAAATATGGTTTAATCGATAAAGTCATTAAAAAGAAATAATTTAGTGACGCGCTCTCCCCTCTTTTAAATCCTAACTTCGGTTGGGATTTTTTAAATTAGTGGTGGCACCAAAAAATCGAACCCAAACCTTTGACATACCCCAAAACCCTTTTACAATCCGCGCGATTTGTCTTTTATTCTAAAGATTCGAAACTCTTAATCCCCCTTTTGTAAGATGCAAAAAACCTATGAAAACATTCAGTCTATTGCCGGTCCAATCTTAGTGGTTGACGGTGTACAAGGCGCTAAATACGAAGAATTAGTAGAAGTTACCACCGCTGATGGCAGCAAAAAAATGGGTAAAGTTCTAGAAGTTCATTCAGATAGAGCGATGGTTCAAATGTTTGAATCAACTCAAGGACTTGGTACGCAAGGACTTAAAGCTAAATTCTTAGGTAAAATTGCCACTCTAGGGGTTTCAAATGACATGCTTGGACGTGTATTTAATGGAGCTGGATTGCCCATTGATGGTGGAGCGCAAGTACTGGCTGAAAAACACGTTGATATTTCTGGTGCGGCTATTAATCCTTATTCTCGTCTTTTCCCTTCTGATTTTATTCAAACGGGAGTTTCAACAATCGATGTGATGAATACTTTGGTTCGAGGACAAAAATTGCCAATCTTCTCTGGTTCTGGTCTCCCTCATTCTGAGCTGGCGGTGCAAATCGCTCGTAATGCGAAAGTAAATGATGGTTCAGAGTTTGCGGTTGTTTTCGGTGCCATGGGGGTAACTTTTGAAGAAGCGATGTTCTTCCAAAAAGAATTTGAGCGAACGGGCGCGATTGAAAAAGCGACACTTTTCATTAATACCGCTGCTGATCCGGTGGTTGAGCGAATTGCAGTGCCACGAATGGCGCTTTCATACGCTGAATACCTAGCATTTGAAAAAGATATGCATGTGTTAGTGATTCTCACTGACATGACCAATTACGCTGAGGCATTACGCGAAGTTTCTGCCGCTCGTAAAGAAGTTCCAGGTCGACGAGGTTACCCAGGTTACCTTTACACCGATCTTTCAACTATTTACGAACGAGCGGGTCGAATTAAAGGGAAAGGTGGTTCCGTAACTCAGATGCCAATTCTTTCAATGCCAGAAGACGATATTACCCACCCAATTCCAGACTTGACGGGTTATATTACCGAAGGTCAGTTTGTACTCGATCGATCACTTCACCAAAAACAAGTTGAACCTCCAGTAGATGTATTGAAATCGCTTTCTCGTTTAGCGGGAGCGGGTATGGGGGAAGGGAAAACTCGAGACGATCACTCAAAACTTAAAGATCAGTTATTTGCTTGTTACGCTCGTGGTAAAGACGTACGGGAACTAGCGGTAGTACTTGGAGAAACTATTCTTTCTGAAGTGGATAAAACGTACCTTAAATTTGCCGATGCTTTTGAAAAAGAATTCGTTGGACAAGGTTTTGATTCTGATCGAAATATTATCGACAGTTTAGAACTTGGTTGGGAGTTACTACGACCTTTCCCAATTTCAGAACTAAAACGTTTGAACCAAAAAACAATCGATAAGTTCCACCCAGATTACAAAGATAAATAAGTCATAAAGCTTATAATATAAAACCCCGCCTTGCGGGGTTTTTTTTTAGTATTAAACTTTAACCACATGACCAAAAAAGTACTGTTTTTACTGCACGGAGGCACTATTAGTCAATTGGAACACCAAGACGAAAATGGCCACAAGTATTTAATTCCAGCAAAAGACCCAGATTTATTTACCGCGGCCTGCGCTGGCATTTTATCTCGTTTTTCTGGTGATCTTGAAATCACGACCGAATTTGTAACCACGAAAGATTCAAGCAACATGGTTCCATCCGATTGGACCCATTTAGCTTTAAGAATTAAAAAGGCGCAAAACGAAGAACTTTATGATGGGGTGGTTGTAACACATGGAACCGATACTTTGGCTTACACGGCCGCCGCTTTGGCCTTAGCTTTGCATGGCAGCAACCCGAACGGTTCTTCTTTAAGAATTCCAGTTTGTATCACTGGTTCACAAAAAAGTATTTATGCCCAAGCTACAGACGCCTACCATAATCTGTATTACGCTTTTAAAACTATTGCTCATGCCTGTGAAGAAGGCATCGCGGATGTATTAGTGAATTTTGATAAGGAGGTGATGCTCGGGGCTCGGGTAATCAAAATTAGTGAAATGGATTACACGGCGTTCGCTTCGCCTAATTACCCAAACATTGGTCAGATAAAACAGCAAAAATTATTTATCAGTAAAAGCTTAGTTAATACCAAGGATCGGTTCTTACCAACCTCAAACGACCAAGTTAATTTTGACGATCGGATTTTATCAATTGATCTGACTCCGGGTTTAAATCCAGAAGTGATTGAAGCGGTCTTGGAAACTGATTTAGTAAAAGCTTTGATTATAAGAACTTATGCGGCAGGTAACCTGCCAAGTGAACGTAAAAATAATTTAATACCGATTGTTAAACTGGCTCAAACTAAAAACATACCGGTATTTTTAACTTCTAAAGTGGCGGCAGCCAATGCCTCTGGGGCAGAATATGAACCCGGTATGAAAGCCCTTCATGCGGGGGCTATCCCCTGCTTTGATCAAACAGAAGCTGTTGTAAGTGTTAAAATTGCGTGGCTCATTGGAAATAATTTATGTAAATCTGTGGCTGATTTTAATGAAGCCATGCGGACAAATTATGTTGGTGAATTGACGACGGCGAGCCAAGATGAATTTGAGCAATTTAATTAAATCTAATTTTTTCATGAATACCGTTCGAATCGCTTTTATTCAAGCCTCATGGCATCAAGATATTGTGGGGCAATGTCGAGACGCTTTTATTGCCCATGTTCCCGATAATTATGTAGTCGAAGTGATAGAGGTCCCCGGCAGCTTAGAAATGCCCTTGATGTGTAAAAAACTAGCCGAAACACATGATTATGACGTCATCTGTTGTGCGGGATTTGTCACCGATGGCGGTATTTATAGACATGAGTTTGTGGCTCACGCAATCCTGCAGGGGTTTGTTAATGTTCAACTACAAACTGGTATTCCAGTGCTTTCAGCGGTTTTAACTCCAAAGGAAACCTTTGCTGAAGATGGCAGTAACCCCGATCAGCATAAATTTTTCTTTGATCATATGTGTGTTAAAGGAACCGAACTCGCCTCTGCCTGTCGGGCTACAGTTGAAAATATGAAGCGATTTTAAATCTTAGTAGTTTAAGTCACACCTTCCCCTCCTCTTTCGTCGAAACTTTAGTAACCTAAGATTACATGAGATACTTATTATTCGTACTCGCTATAATCGTTGCCCCTTTAACGTTACAAGCGCAAACTACACTTGGAGGTGCCTACGTAGAGTTGCAAGCTCAAGGCAGTGGTGGAACTATAAGAATGGGTGAAACGGCTCAATTAGCAAAGTTTAGGCTTAGTAATCGAAGTGGAAAAAATATAACGGTTAATCGCCTAAAGTTGAGAAATTACGGAACAGCTGATTTATCAGAAAGTTTTGAAAATTTTGTTATCACCGATAATAACCAAACTATAAGTGCGGCTTTCCAAGCCGACAGAAACAATGTCACGTTTACTTTCGATAACGTTGTTATTGCCCGAGGAGAGGCTTTGCAATTATCCGTTGAGGCTCGATTAATTTACGCTCAATCAGGCGAAACCGTTGAGCTCGGTATCCGCCGTGAAGAAGATCTAAATACCTCAATTATTGGTTTAGATTATTTCAGTCTTGAGTGTAGAGAGTGTGAATCGGTTATCGCTCAACCAAAAACACTTAAAGCCGGTGGTATTTATATACGTTCCACGTCGCCATATGCTTCTTACCGGTACTATGGTTCTTCCGCTCGTTCGGTTTATACTCCGAGCCTTAGACCCCGTGTAAACACGATTTCTGCGACAAATCGGTATTACTACCGACCTTCAGGCAATCAAACTTACTCACCAGGCAGTAAAGATATTAACTTCTTCAGCACCTATTTAAACAGTAAAGTGGACACCCAAGTTGAGGGCTTGTTTCTCAGTATTGCTTCCGGCTCCCAAGTAAGTGATAAAAACGGTGATGGTAAAACAGATCTAAAAGACTTCAGTCAGAGTTTTAATAATTTTAATCTGTTCGTAAATAATGAGCGGGTAGATTCAACCGATCAATTTGAATCCTACAATGGAGGTTCTGGCTTACTTTTTGATTCTTCATTTGAAATACCACCAAATTCACAAATTCTGCTGACGGGTAGAATAAGTAATGGTGCGGTAAATGGAGATAAAGTTAAATTTAGCCTCAGTCGCAGTGGCTTAATTGATCCAACTTATTCTTACAGTGGCGATGCGGTAGAAACAGGGAATATAAATGGCGAAGGTAGGAGCCAATACACCTCTACTCAAAATCAAAACCTTAATATTACAAAGTAGGGCTTAACCTGTTTTTTTTGAGGCTTCTTCTTGAATCTCTTTTGAGAGCTTAAAAATAGCCCGCCAAATTTCGGTTACTTTGGCGTCTTCTAAAATTGTCTCCCGGTTTTGCTTTAAAATATCACTGAGCAATTCGGTTTCGCGTTCTAAATCTTCAATGTTTTTACCCGTTTCTTTTTTAATCTGAGCAATCTCAATAGCTAAGCGCATTCGTTCGTCCAGTAAAGAAAGAATACCAGCATCAATGTCACTTATTCGAGCTCGTTTTGAAGCTAAAACCGGATTTGTGTTGGCGTTATTCATCAAGCCTTAGTGTAACAAAACTTTTCAGGCGCGACAATTACAACAAACTCTCCCTTAGTATTGGATTCATTAAAATGCTCCAAAGCCTCTATAACCGTACCTCTCCAAATTTCTTCATGCATTTTGGTGAGTTCTCGGCCAACACAAATAGATCGATCCGCCCCCACAAATTCAGTCAGTTCTTTTAGAAGTTTGGGGAAACGATGCACCGATTCATAAACAATCTGACAGTGTTCGGTTTCTTTAAAAGATTTAATCAGGGTTTGACGGCCTTTTTTATGCGGTAAAAACCCGTGAAAGGTAAACGTATCTGTAGGAAAACCACTGGCTGAAACTAAAGTAGTAATTGCCGACACGCCTGGAATCGGAATAATTTTTATACCCGCTTGTGCAGCCATTTTAACGAGTTTAAAACCAGGGTCTGAAACACACGGTGTACCAGCATCACTCACTAAGGCGGCACTCTCCCCTTTTTTAATCCGCTCAATTACTAAGTTAATTTTGGCATCACCACTGTGAGAATGATAAGAAATTGAAGGCGTCTTGATATCATATTTATCGAGCAATCGCTTCGTGTGCCGGGTATCTTCTGCCGCAATAAAATTCACTTCTTTTAAGGTGTTTAACGCGCGTAAAGTTATGTCTTCTAAATTTCCAATCGGGGTGGCCACAATGTAAAGATCGCTCATAAATTCAGATTACTCGACTTAACAACCTCACACAATTAATAATTATTCTTACGGCTAAATTTGCTATGTGAAAAAAACTGTGCAATATAAAAATTAATCTCAAAACAAAAAAAACTCTCTATTTTTTAATGTTTAACCTTGGGTTATTTTTGGCTTAATGGCGTTTAAAGAAACTTGGTCTTCGAAAACAATATTTATTTTGGCGGCCATTGGAGCGGCCGCAGGTTTGGGGAATCTCTGGCGATTTCCTTACATGGTTTATGAAAATGGAGGCGGCGCTTTCTTGTTTGCCTACTTCATAATACTGCTCTGTTTTGGGTTGCCTTTAGTCATTATGGAAGTGGCTTTTGGGCAAAGAGCTCAAACGGAGGTCGTGCAAGCCTACCGAAACGCGGCTGGTAATTTTGGCCGTTTTGTCGGCTACTTAGTCATGGGGGTCGTAACTTTAATTGCCGGTTACTACGCCGTGATAATTGCGTGGGGTATAGATTTTTTGTTGGCCAGTCCAACGCTGGCTTGGGGGAAAGATCCAGAAAATTTTTTCTATAACCAAATACTGAGCTTAAGCGAGGGGCCAAGTGTTTGGAACGGTTTCTCGTGGCCAGTAGTTTTTGCTTTGGCGGCCACTTATGTTTTAGTTTATTTTTGTCTTTTTAAAGGGATAAAATCTGTTGGCAAAGCGGTAAAGTGGACCGTTCCTCTGCCTTTTATTTTACTCCTAATTTTGTTTATAAATAGTTTGTATCTGCCTGGAAGTAAGATTGGTTTTGCTTATTTTTTAGTCCCAGATTGGTCACAATTAGCGCAAGTTGGTTTGTGGAAAGATGCCTTAACCCAAGCTTTTTTTTCGATGAATATTGGTTTAGGAATTACGATTCTTTACTCAAGTTGTAACCCCCAACGCCAAAGGGTCGCTATGTCTGGTTTACTGATTGCTCTCGGTGATGCCGCCGTAAGTTTAGTTTCAGGCCTGGTGATCTTTGGTACTCTAGGATGGATGTCTCAGGCGCAAGGCATTAGTATTTCTAATCTGATTGCCTCTGGTCCGACTTTAGCCTTTGTAACCCTTCCTAATGCCTTAGCTTTGCTACCAACAGGCGCGCAAATCTTCTCGGTTCTATTTTTTATCTCCATTTTAACGCTCGCGATTGACTCTTTGTTCTCCATGATTGAAACGGTTTCAGCCGCTTTAAGAAGACAATTTGGCCTATTGGCACGCTTCCATAGATCTACTTTTACGGCGGCACTTTGTTTCCTGTTTTTCCTTTGGTCTTTAGTGTTTGCCGGTGGCAATGGCTTGTATCGTTTAGATATACTCGATCATTTTATTTTTGGGCACCTATTCTATTTCACTATTTTACTACAGCTCATCATTATAGGCTGGTGGTTGCCAGTTGAAAAATTAAGAATTTATATAAATCATGTATCTGGATTTATAATGCCTGTGGCCTTTGATACGCTGATTAAATATATCGCTCCAACTATTTTTGCTTGGGTATACATACTCGATTTACCAGCAGAATTAAGCCAAAAATATGGAGACTATCCAAGTGATCAAATTTTATGGTGGGGACTTTTCCCTATGGTTCTCTGTGTTGGCCTTGCCGCTGTATTTGCTTTTGATACGAAGAAAACAAAATGAGTTTACTCGATCGATTATTAACCAGTGAGCATTTAGAAAATGTTTCTGATCCAGAAGTCGGAGGCGTAACGGTGAAAATTGAGCGGGTTCTGTAACAGACCAGAATAGACCAAATAGAAGCCCCTTATCGAAGATTATTGCTTTCCATACTTGAAGAAACCTAAAACCAAACTTTATTTGATTTTATGAAGATTGTGACTCGCTTTTAAGGCGTTTTTTTGCTATAATAAGCTTTAAATAAAAACAAATATGAATTTAGCGTCTTTTTTTAATCCAAAATCAGTAGCCGTTGTCGGAGTTTCAAGCGATGAAACCAAACTCGGCACAGCCATTCTAAAAAACATTATACAGAGTGGTTTTCAGGGATCAATTTATGGCATTAATCCTAAAATGAACGGTGAAACGCTGCTCAATGAACCATGTGTAGACTCGGTGGTGAACCTTGATCAACCACTTGATTTAGTGGTAGTTGTTGTTCCGAGTCAATTTGTCGAATCAGTCGTACAAGATTGCGTAGCCAATAAAACAAAAAATTTAGTGATTATATCGGCTGGATTTAGTGAGGTCGGTGAATCACAGCTTGAACAAAGCATTGCCAAAAAGTGCCTAGACAATGACATTAATTTGCTTGGACCAAATTGTTTGGGAGCTATTTTCCCTTATGCGAATTTAAATGCCAGTTTTGCAGATGGATACCCACAAAAAGGGAAAATTTGTTTTGTCAGTCAATCTGGGGCTTTTTGTACAGCCATGCTCGATTGGGCATCGCAAAAAGGAATTGGCTTTTCACACTTTATTTCTTTGGGGAATAAGGCTGGTATGAGCGAAAATGATATCTTAGAAAATTTAGCGAATGACGATAACGTCGAGATCTTTGCGTTTTACTTAGAGTCTTTAAAAGACGGTCGTCACTTTATTGAGCAAATTAAAAAAGTAGCGCCTCACAAACCCGTCATTATTTTAGAACCGGGTAAATCGGTAAAAGCCGCCGAAGCGGCTTCGAGTCATACGGGAAGCCTCGCTCCAAACTCACGAATTCTTGAAATGGCCTACCAACAAGCGGGCGCTATTCAGGTTTTTAGTATGAGAGCGATGTTTGGTTTACTGGAGACGTTAAGTTTCAATCGAGACAAAAATTTTGGAAAACGCTTAGCAGTCGTAACAAATGCGGGTGGAGTTGGTGTTTTAACCACGGATTTAACCGAATCAGATAATTTAGAATTAGCAGAGTTTAGCAGTGAAACCAAGGCGAAATTGCAAGCGGTGTTACCCGCCGAAGCCAACATTAAAAACCCAGTCGACATTATTGGGGATGCGCGAGCAGACCGTTACAAAGCCGCACTTGAAATTGTTTCAGAAGATGCGAATGTGGATCAAATACTCGTTTTACTAACGCCACAGAGCAGTACAGAAATCATCAAAACGGCAGAACTTATCGGAAAAATAAAAAACCGTTCTGACAAAAATATTATGGCGAGTTTTATTGGAGGAGAAAAAAGCTCACAAGGTTGGCCCGTTTTAACCGAGCTTGAAGTCCCCCACTTTGAGTTTCCGGTTGATGCCACCCACGTAATGGGCTTACTAGCAAATCGAAAAGATATTAAAGATGGAACTTCGCCTATCACGCATTTAAGTTTTAATAACGACCCACAAATTGAAACTTGGCTTGATGACGCCAAAAGAAAAGGTTGGCCGTCACTTCCACAAGACCAAGTAAATTATATTCTAGAAAAATATGGTTTTGATTTCCCTCATAATTGTGGGTTTTCAAAGTATGAAGCGGCCCTAGAGTGCGCTCAATCAATCTTTCCAGGCAATGTAGTCTTAAAAATATCAGCGCCAGCGGCGCTACATAAAACCGATGTTCAAGGCGTAGTTTTAAACGTTAATAATGACGATAAATTTAAATCTGCCTGGGAAGCCCTGACCAATTCTATTGAAATTGCTGGTTACCAAGACGCTCATATTCAAATACAAGAGCAAATCGCGCAAGGCACTGAAATCATAATGGGATTGACGCGTGATGATAATTTTGGCCCGGTAATGCTGTTTGGTTCCGGTGGAATTTACACTGAAGTTTTTAAAGACACGACGGTTAGAGTTTTACCAACGCATGATTTTGCGGCCATGATTGATGAAACAAAAGTGGGTAAAATTTTACACGGTGTGCGCGGTGAAAAAGCCAAAGCAGTTGAGCCACTAATAGACGTTATGCAACGCTTACAACGTTTAGTTTTAGATTATCCAGGGATTACTTCCGTAGATATTAATCCAGTGATGGTTACCGAGACTCGAGCCGTTTGCGTAGATTTTAAAATTCTCGTCTAAATGGATGCATTACCAAATTACCCTCTCGATAATCAAGGTGTTTCAAGCGCCGTTAGAGACGTCTTACGTTTCTTAATGGTGGACGTAGATAAATACACCGACCAAGACTTACTCACGTTTTGGGAAAGCACCAGCGCTGAAGAAAAATTGGTGATTACTTTAGCCAATACCCGACAACAAATAATGGAGTTGTTAAGCGATGAAAAATCGACTGACGGAAACTTTGATGAACAATTGGTTGGCCGTTTTAGAAATGCTTTTAGCCGCGTAGTTCTTGATTCAAAAAACTTATAATGCAACAACTTCTTCAATCACTTACGGTGCTTCCTTATCCAGCCCAAGCCTTAATTGCGATTATGGCTATTGCTGGGCTTTGGTTTGGTTCTGATAAAGTTATCTGGGGCGTCAAACGGATTGCCCGGAAGTTTGGTATCTCGGAACTCATTATTGGTCTTACGATTGTTTCGATTGGCTCAAGCCTGCCTGAAATTTTCGTAAATATTTCGGCGGGTATGCGGGGCGTCGATGATATTGGGGTGGGAAATATTGTGGGAAGTTGTTTCGTGCAAATCTCTTTTATTCTCGCACTCTGCGTATTGGTGGGGGGGCCAATGAAAAGCCAGAAAAGTAAACTCAAACGCGATGGAGCCATGGTAGTAGGCAGTATTGTTCTGCTCTTTTTACTGGGGCTAGATGGTTCAATCGGTACGGGTGAGGGTTTACTTTTGGTGTTGATGTACGCCAGTTACCTGTATTATTTGTTAGTGGCAAATCGTACAAAGTGGAAAGTTAAAAAAAGTGATGCGCATTTAATGTTAAGCTTTGTGGCTTTTACCTTTGGTGTCGCTTTGGTTTGGATTTCAGCCGAAGTCTTACTCACCGTTGGAATTCACGCTGGCCGAGAACTGGGTTTAAGAGAAGGTATGATTGGTTTGCTGTCTGGGATTGGCACCTCTATTCCAGAGCTTTCTATTTCTATGATGGCCTTACTGCGAAAATCAAACGGAATTTCACTCGGAAATTTACTCGGTTCAAATATTACGGATCCCCTGTTTTCACTTGGGATCGGTGCAGTGCTCGCTGGTGGGTATCAAGTATCAGACTTTTTACTCTGGCAAGCCATGCCTGTGTGGTTCATTGCCAGTAGTAGTGCTATGACCGTTTTATGGTTCCGAGGAAAAATTGATCGTGGCTTTGCCGTGATACTGATTGCTTTTTATCTGGGGGCTTTTGCCGTTTTTTTAACTTAGTTTTGCGGCCGTAAACTTAAAATTTTATCTAAAGTAATTTGGTTAAATCTAAGCATTAAATCCTCATCCATCAGCACGCCATCGGTTTGCAGTTCATCAACTTCTGTTAGCCAGTTCTGAATATAGTCTGCCCGTGGTACCTCAATATCAGAGGCATAACCCACCAGAGCATTTGTAATGTTGGCGGCTTTAATTGAATGTGCGACAGAATGAGCGGATCTTAATCTTTGATAAACCTCTGAGAAGAGTTCGATTTCTTTTAAATTAAGAGTGTCTGGATCTGTCTCTAAGGTTAAAATAAAAGATTCCAAGGTTTCTTGAGTCAAAGCTCCTCGGTTAATAAGTTCGGCAAAAAAAGTACTGGTAACTCTCTTACCACGAGCACAAAATAAAAGTCTTATGATTACCGGAAACCACTTTTCTCGTTCAATGGGTGGCATTGAAACAATCAAACTATCTTCATCGGGGATGACGAATTCGTAGTCACTTAACATTAACTCCCCTACCAGCTCAGTAGAAAAATCTAAATCAGGCGTTTCGAACAAATCTGGTGACGCACTCAACATGGGCAGTATGGGGAAATTGATCCACTAAGCTAAATGTTTTTAAACTAAAATGACTATTTTGTAAAGTTTCAGTGTCTCGGGCTAAAGTAGCGGCATTACAAGACACATAGACAATTTCTTGCGGGGCAAAGTCGATAATTTTTTGTAATACTTTTGGGCTAATTCCCGCTCGTGGTGGATCCAGCACTACTACAGGTGGTTTTCCAGCATAGGTTTTCATAAATACATTTACATCCGCACAAACAAACTCAATATTTGAGATTTTATTTTTAATGGCATTGGCTTTGGCGTCTTTAACAGCGGCTTCAACAATTTCAACGCTGGTTATTTTGGCCTTTGGGTTTTGCCGCGCGAGTATTTGGCTAATCGTTCCGGTTCCTGCGAAAAGTTCTAAAATGTGGTCTGAGGCTTGCACATAACTGGCGGCTTTTTGGTAAAGTTCTTCTGCAGAAAATATGTTGGTTTGAAAAAATGAATCGATAGAAATATTAAATTCCAAATCACAAATTTTTTCCGTTAAGGTCGCTTCGCCATAAACTAAATCACGGGTTTTAAATTTGTCATTGGCATTACCCGTGTCGTCGCTTTGCGTCCAATAAAAGCCTTTAATCTGCTTCGGTAAAGCGTCCTTCCAAAAATCAACCAAAGTGTTAATTTCAAAATCACCTTCACTTAAATTCGTAATAATATTGAGCAAAAATTTATCTTCGTGAAAACTTTTTTTCACGACCAGTTGTCGCCAAAAACCTTCATTAGTTTTTGAATTGTAAACAGAGGGTTCAATAGATTGACATAAAGCTCTAAAGGCCGGCAAATGTGATTCAAAGTCTTTATCAAATAAACCAGAAGGGTTTTCTAAATTCTCCACCAGCCAAAACTGACCGCGCGCTTTTGAACCAAAACCAAAGCCACTGTGTTCCCAGACTTTATAAAAATCGTCTTCACCGCGAGTCCCCTTTTGCTCGGTATAGGTTTCTGTCGTCGGACCAAAGCTATAGTCCATTTTGTTTCGATAAAAATGAATCTTTGGTGATTCAATATATTCATCAAATACCGTCGCCAAATTTGTTCCGGCAAATTTTTTAAACAATTCAAATACTTGAGCTTGTTTATGTTTTTGTTGTAGTTCAATGGGGAAAGCCAACCAAGGCGCTCCCGGCGTTGGTTGAAAATCATGAGCGATTTCATCGGCTGATGGTTTCAAAACTTCTAGCACTTTGGCCTCAGCGTAACGTCTTTTTTTAAGAGAAATTCGGGCTTTGACCGTTTGCCCAGGGAGTGCCCCATCCACAAAAATAGTAAAAGGTTTTTCCGCTTCTGGGTCTATCATAATTTTAGCAATCCCCTTTCCGCCAAAAGCTAAGTCTGTGATTTCTAGTTCAAGTTCGAGGCCTTTGCTAATTTTCATCCTTTTGACTCTAGAAATATATCTAAAATTTAACATTTAAAATTTAACATTTACTATGAAGCTCGTATGAGCATAAAAATTTTGCCCCCAGAAATCAGTAACCAAATTGCGGCCGGTGAGGTGGTAGAACGTCCCGCTTCAGTGGTGAAAGAATGTGTTGAAAATTCATTAGATGCGGGCGCTAAAAATATTGAAGTTTATTTAAATGGTGGTGGGAAAAAATTTATCAAAATTGTGGATGACGGTGTGGGAATGACGGCTGAAGACTTACCGAAAGCGGTACTTCGTCACGCCACTTCTAAAATATCAAAAACCGAAGACTTATTTCACCTGCAGCAGTATGGTTTTCGCGGCGAAGCTTTAGCTGCCGTATCGTCTGTTTCTGATTTTGCATTGAGTTCAAGAACGGCTGATGTTAATGAAGCCAGTTTGTTGAAAGGCATCGCGGGCGTATTTGAAGGCGTGGTTTCTAGCGCTGGAAACGAAGGCACCACCATAACCATTAAAAATTTGTTTAAGCCCGTCCCCGCTAGACTCGAATATTTAAAATCAGACGAGGCCGAATATCGAGCGTGTATTAAAGAAATAAATGGTTTTGCTTTGGGCAATCCAGGTGTTAGTTTTCAGGTCTACAAAGACGATAAACTCGCCATCGATTATACGGCAACGACAGATGAAGACCGTGTCAGACAAGTGTTAAAGAAAACGGCTGAGGGTTTATGCGCCGTCGAATATAAATCACCGAATCTCGAAATTACGGGTTTCACTTCAAAACCCGGCCTGGGACTTTCAAATAAAAACCAGCAACACTTACTTTTAAATGGCAGACGCATTGAAGATCATCGTTTAGCGTACGCGGTACGTGAGGCTTATGTGCAATCAGCGGGCATTGAAAAACACTTGTTTCCCGCTTTTGTGCTGCACTTAAAAATTGATCCAATTCTGGTGGATGTGAATGTGCATCCCCGCAAGTTAGAAGTTAAATTTGCCGAACCCGGAGAAGTTTTTGGGAGTGTTAAAATGGCGGCTACCAGAGCGCTAGAAAAAGTCAGTTACGCATCCCCTATCCACTCAAACCAGACCAGCAATTCGTTTGGGCCTTCAACGCCATCGTTCCAGTCAAACGCTGCCAGACCAACATACCCTCAGGTTCAGGCGGGAAATCATTTTAATCAAAGGTTGGCCAGCACAACGACACTCCCCTCTTTCACGAAGCGGAACCAAAACTATAAACCGGAAAATATTGTGCCAAATCAAGACTCGTTTACCGCCACCAGTGATTCGGAAATAAGACTGATTGGTCAGGCCGATAATAAATATATTGTGGCGCAAAATGAGTCTGGTATTTATTTTTTTGACCAGCACGCTTTGCATGAAAGACAACGGTTTGAAATTTTCTGGCAAGAGTACAAAGCCGCCCGTTTAACCACTCAAGCCTTACTGGTGCCAGCTATTATTCACTTAAGTGAAAACGAGGTCAGCCTTCTTTCAGAGCACAAAACGGTTTTAACTCAGTTGGGCTTTGAACTCGATTTTACCGCCGATGATGAGATTTGCATTACCGCGGTTTCAGAACTTCTGGTCGGGCTAGATATGAAAGGTTTGTTGGAAACGTGTGTTACCTACCTTGAAAACGAAAAGTTAGGTGAAAATGTTTCAGACCAGATCATGCGAAAGCTGCTGGAATACAAAGCCTGCCGCGGAGCCGTTATGTTTGGTGACAAACTAGAGCCGTCGGAAATGGAAAAGTTGATTCAAGATTTTGATAAAACCGATTGGAAACTGCTTTGCCCGCATGGAAGACCAAATCATCACTTTGTGCCTTTCTCAGAACTTAACGGCTATTTTCACCGCTAGTTAAAACTTAGAACTTTTAAAAATTTCTGGAGCGTAAGCTGTCGCGCGCTCAATTTTTAGATTCGGAAAATGCGCTAAAATATCGGCTTCTTTAAAATGTTGATCGTACCCGAGAATTAGTTTATCGGGGGCTTCCTCTTTAAGGGTTTCCCAAAACGCGCCATCAGCTCTGCCCAGTCTCACTTTAATATTTGGCTCTGAATTTGTTTCGGTTTGAACTCTTTCTAATCGATCTAATTCAGAATTTTTAGAAGGCCGTCCTTTTATCTTTGCAACGGTTTTATCTCGCGCAACGATAATGCACATCGATTCGCTTTTTTGAAACGCGCTCCAAATCAGCCACTGATGTCCCACATGGAAATTATCGAAAGTGCCAGCAATGAGTGTTTTAATAATATTAATCTATGTTTGGCTCTACTTTAGATTTAATAATTGGAATCACAACTTTCTGTAAATGCTGAGCCTTAAGTTTACTGAGTCGAGGGTAAATTCTTTTTAATCGACGCAGATTTTGTGGGTTTGAAACAAAACTCTGCGGCGCATTAAACAAATGATACCAATCGGCTATTGTCATTTCCTGCTGACTAATTCCACATTGTCCATTTAAAAGGGCTAAAAAGGCTTTTAAAACTCTTTCCTGATCTTTGATAAGACCATCCGTATTCATAATTGAAAAAGCGGTTTCAAAGGAATACCACATATCATCTGGACCTTTAAAAAAACTCTCTCGCCAGTTCGTCCAGTTATCAACTGGTTTTATTCCAATTTCACCAGATATTTTTTGCACTTTTTGGCTGACTCTATCATTCGACATTAGACCTGTATTTCCAATTCTAGCCGCTCCTTGCAAGAATTGTTTACCACTATAATTGCTGTGATGTTTAATTCCTTTTTCATCTTCTTTATGCAATTCAACGGGCACAATTTGTACTTCACAAGGCAGGTATACGTGTTGACCAATGTATTTAATTTCACCTTGATCGGCCCGACGGCTGCCTTCAACATTACTGCCTTCCTCCTCGTCTCTTTTAATTTCAAGTTTTTCTTTAACGTTTTTCTTGTCTAACCAAGAATTAAAAGACTCGACGGCTTTTTGATCTTCAAAAACGAATCTTAGGCCGAGTAAGTCTTTAATATCTGAGTCTTCAGACAGGGTGGGTTTAGTGATATACTTATTTACAATACGCGGTTCGGCCTTAGCATTTTTTCTGACAAAAACATTATGTGTTTTTCCACTTTGATCTCTAAAAGTGTACTTGTCATAGTTTTTCCAAAGCACATTGCTTTCTTCTTTATGGGCTTTTGTTGCTGGTTTGAAATTAAATTCCTTAAGATATCGTTCGCGAAATTCTGTAGCTACTTCTTCTAAATCGTCCCTTAAAAAACCTTTAGCGGCTAGAATTCCGTAGGTATCTAAGGCAATTAAAATTAAGCGAATCGCTTCCAAATCTTGTTCGCTAGAAAAACCTCGCCCTCCAACAAAATTAACCACATCGGCTAAGCTATTGATGCCATAAAAAGCCTGTGATACTTTTTCAGAAATATCAACCCCCCAAAAATTTCGCACACAATTCATGGCTCTTGCGCCCACAATTTTTATTTTTTGCACCTCCAATTTTCTTTCCTTTTCATTATAAAAATAACTACTTGACTGCATTAACTTACGTATGTGTCTTTGTCGCAGAGTGCTTCGGTCAGTAAAGTTAAGTTTTGTTTTTTGCGGGTAGTCATTATCAATGACGCTATAAACTTGGTCCGCAACAGCCCGGTATCCAACTTCGACAATTCGGTTTTTAAGTTTATCTGGAAGTTCACTATTCTGGGCCAAAACATCTGTGTGGTTTTGAAATTCTTTACCAGGAACGGTAATAAACTCGTCATGTTCATCTTCTTGTTTCCCTTTTTCATTTAAGGTTTGTCCGGCACGAACTCTTTCTTTATAAAGCGGCGGCAAGGCTCCAGAGAACCAAAATACCTGTCTTTTATTTAAAGGAGTGGTGTAGTTTGTATTATCCCCTTTTAAAAAATAAGCCCCATCTAAATTCCCTATTACGGCTCCTTCATATCGAAAAACACCATCAGTCATAAAAAGTTGGGTTTCTTCTGAAATTTCATCTAATACAGTTGCCAGTATAGATTCTACCTTTTTAGCCAAACTTGATTTTATGAAATCTTTGTAGTCATTAAGACTGTTAGACACTTTACCCCCAGGCACTTCATAGGTGGCGCCTCGAGTAGAGTCTTTCGTGTTTCCGAGTAGTAACACTTCGCCTTTTGTATCAAACATTAAGGCCCGTGTAGTTGGCAGAGTTTCTACTTCAAGCGCCGCTAAGTCACGAGCCAAAGCTTTACATCCCTCAAATTTGAAGTCTCCAAGTACCTGATGATCGTCAATGCTGTTAAGCAAATCTTCAATTGTTTCTTGGCAAGTTTCGCCAGCTATTTCGGCAGTTACGGGTAGTTCTACGTTCATCAGACTATTATAGCAAAAAAATGGTTTAAAGTTAATTAGATTGATTCGTTTTTATTTCTATAATACCGTTTGTAAAATAATAAATTTGATATGTTGACACAAGATGAAGTCCGTCATATTGCTAAACTGGCAAAGATAAATTTGACCGAGGCTGATGTAGAGCGCTTAGCTCCACAGATATCTGGAATTTTAGACTACTTCGCGATTCTTGAAGAAGTTGATACAGAAGGGGTACTTGAAACCTCTCAAGTAACTGGACTTGAAAGCGTGACGCGCTCTGATGAAATTCATATGAGTGAAATTGAAGCGGCTTTAGTTAACTGTACACCCCATCAAGTGGAAGATAATAGCGTGAAGATTCCAAAAATCATGTAACGCCCCAAAGAGATGTAAGAAAATTTAAATTATAAATATGAGTTTAGTTCAAAAATCCCTCAAAGACTTATCAACCGCTTTTCAAGCGGGCGAAATTACTTCTCGAGAAATCACAGAAGCTTTTATAGCTGAAATAGAAGCCAGAGATTCTGAGATTAACGCTTTCGTGACGACCACTTTCGATCTCGCTCGTGAAATGGCAGACGCTTCTGATAGTCGTTATAATAACGATACTTTGCTTTCTGACCTCGACGGAATGCCCGTCACGTTAAAAGATGTGGTTTGTACGGCTGGAGTTAAAACGACCGCCAGTTCAAATATATTAAAAGACTTTGTGCCGCCTTATAACGCGACAGTGTGGCAAAAATTGAAAGACGCTGGAGCGGTTTTACTGGGCAAAGTAAATACCGATGAATTTACGATGGGCGTTTCCACTGAAACGTCTGCTTTTGGCGTGACGAAGAATCCACATGATTTAACGAAAGTTTCTGGGGGAAGTTCTGGTGGTTCGGCGGCGGCCGTAGCGGCCAACTTTTGCGTCGCTTCAATCGGAACCGATACGGGCGGTTCGATTCGTCAGCCCGCTCACTTTTGCGGTTGTACAGGACTAAAAGTTTCTTACGGGCGGGTTTCTCGTTGGGGAACGATTCCAATGGCCTCAAGCTTAGATTCGGTTGGGTGTCTGGCTAAAACCGCTGAAGACTGCGCTATGGTTCTAGAAGTTATTGCAGGCCGAGACGTAAAAGATAGTACGACTCCACCAGAGTCAGTACCCAAATATACAGAATGCTTAGAGCAACCCTTAAAAGGATTACGCATTGGAATTCCTCAAGAGTATTTTATTGAGGGCATTGATGATGAAATAGTTTCAGTAGTGGATTCAACGAAAGCGATTTTAGAAAACCTTGGCGCAAAAGTAGTTGATGTCTCTTTACCGCATACCAAATACGGTATTGCGGCTTACTATATTATTGCCCCTTCAGAGATTTCTGCGAACTTGTCACGATATGACGGAATTAGATATGGATCTGCGGTTGAAGGTAATAGTTTAGAGGAAATCTATACCCAAACGCGTGAACAAGGTTTTGGCGATGAAGTAAAACGCCGTATTTTAATTGGAACCTACGCCTTATCTGCGGGTTATTACGACGCTTATTACCGAAAAGCGCAAAAAGTTAGAACTTTAGTGAAGCAAGATTTTGATAACGCTTTTGAAGAAGTCGATGCTTTGCTGGCGCCAATTTTCCCAACTACTGCTTTTGAAGTTGGACGAGATCCAGATCCACTAAGAGATTATATTGAAGATATTCTTACTATTCCGGCTAATTTAGCGGGTATTTGTGGCGTGGCGGTTCCCATTGGAAAATCAAAAGCCGGACTTCCAATTGGCGTTCAGTTTTTGTGTAAAGCCTTTGCTGAAGACAGAGCCTTAAATATAGCCCATCAAATTGAACAAACTTTATCGTGACAAATTGATTCGCAATTATTAAAATCGCACGGACATGAAAAAATTACACCTCGCATCTGGAGAATCTTTCTCTGGATCGGCTTTTGGCGCGGACGCAGAATGTTTAGGCGAAGTGGTTTTTACCACAGGAATGACTGGGTACTTAGAAACACTCACCGATCCAAGTTATTTTGGGCAAATAGTCGTTTTTACTTTTCCGCTTATTGGAAACTATGGCGTGTTTGAACCAAAACAGATGGCGCCTGGAGTTGATGAAACTTACGAATCTCAACAAATATGGGTCAAAGGCGTTGTTTTAACCGAGTGGTCAGAAGCGTTTTCTCATCATCAAGCTTTTCAAGATTTTTCAGCTTGGTTAAAGGCAAATAATATTCCAGCCCTTTCAAATGTTGATACTCGTGAGCTCACCCAAACTTTGAGAGAAAGTGGTTGTATAATGGGTAATATAGGAGAGTCCCCTGCCCTAGATTTCACCGATAAATTAAACGGTCGCTATGTACCAGAGGTGGCTCCAACAGAAGTTACGGTGCTGGAACCCACAAAGGGCGACATTGGCAAAACGGTAGCCTTTGTAGATTGCGGCGCGAAAAACGGAATTTTTAGAAACTTTTTAGATCGAGGCGTTAAGGTGATTCGTTTTCCCTTTGACGCGAACCCTTATGATTCAGAGTACGAATTTGATGGCATCTTTTTCTCAAACGGTCCAGGAGACCCAGAAACAGTGACCGAAACGATTGAAACTATGAAAATTGCCCTTCAAAAAGAGAAACCTATTTTTGGAATCTGTTTGGGAAACCAAATGCTTGGTTTAGCCGCGGGCGGGAAAACAGAGAAAATGAAATATGGTCACCGTGGCGTCAATCAACCGGTTGAAGATTTAGAAACGAACCATTGTATTGTCACGACACAAAATCACGGTTATGTAGTCGCAGAAGATTCTTTGCCAGCGGATTTTAAAGTGTGGTTTAAGAATCTAAATGATAACTCGGTAGAAGGCATCAAGCATAAAACAAAACCCATTTTTGCCGTACAGTTTCATCCTGAAGCTTGTGCAGGACCTGAAGACGCCCAGTATTTATTTGAAACTTTTATTAATACACTCTAAATGACCCAAAATGCATTGGTATTCAATAAAGTTGAGAAAAGTTTTGGCGAATTAAAGGCGCTTAAAAATATTTCTTTTACGGTTGAAGCCGGAACATTTGTGGCTTTACTCGGGCCAAATGGAGCGGGAAAAACAACGCTTATTAATTGTTTAAACGGCTTAACCAAACGTGATGGGGGTGAGATTTTAGTAATGGGTGAAGACCCAGAAGTGAACCCACTACACACCAAAATGGCTTTGGGCATTGTGGAACAAGAACTGGTGTTTGATCCTTTTTTTACACCCCTAGAAATGTTACGAATGCGAAGAGGTTTATTTGGTTTAAAACCAGATGAGGAATATGTTAACTGGTTGCTCGACAAACTAAGTTTAACCGACAAAAAAAACGTAAGAGCCCGCCAACTTTCTGGCGGAATGAAAAGACGTCTCATGATCGCTAAAGCTTTAGCGCACAAACCAACTATTCTAATATTGGATGAACCCACCGCTGGGGTGGATGTTGAACTGCGAAATTCCCTCTATGAGTTTTTAGGAGAGTTAAAGAAGGAAGGCATGACAATAGTGTTAACGACGCACTATATTGAAGAAGCTCAATTGTTAGCCGATAAAGTAGCGATTCAAGATGCCGGTGAGACTCTGATTTTTGAATCGACTAAGACTTTACTCGGCCGAAAAAAGAAAATTTTAGAATTAACCAATGAAGATGGAGAAGTGGTCACTTTAGAAGAAGGTGAAAAGGGAGGCTTTAACTTGGAGAAGATTTCGGCGGATTACCCGCGAGCTCACAATTTAAGAGTTATTGAACCAAAACTTGAAGACATATTTTTAGAATTTACAAAGAAAAAATGATTCACCCAATTCGACTTTGGACGCTTACTTATAAAGAAACTTCAAGATTTTTGAAGGTCTGGACGCAAACGGTTGGTTCACCAGTGGTGATTGCCGTTATGTACTTTGCGGTATTTGGTGGAGCGTTGGGAAGTCGTATCACAGAACTAAAGGGCGTCCCCTATTCAATTTTTATTATTCCTGGTTTAGTGCTTTTGCAATCAACCACAAATGCTTACATGAATCCGTCTAGCTCTTTGATCATTGCTAAATACAGCGGCACGATGTCTGATATTTTGCTGCCGCCTTTATCGGCGCTTGAAAAAACTTTAGGCTACTTACTTGGAGGTTTACTAAGAGGTTTAATGGTTTCAATTCTTATCTTTGCCGTGGCAGGTGTTTTTACGGGGAAATATATGCCAGAACACTGGCTCATTTTTCTAGCGATGTTAATTTTTTCAAACGGGGCTTTTGCCATGCTCGGAACGTTAATCGGAATCTGGGCTAAAAATTTCGATCAAATTTCTGGCTTTTCAACCTTTGTATTAACCCCAATGGGTTTTCTGGGAGCGATTTTCTATAGTCTCGATATGCTACCACCACTGGCTCAAACTCTCTCGCTCTTTAATCCATTCTTTTATTTTGCGGATGGTTTAAGATATGGATTTCTTGGGGTGCAAGAAGTTGATCCTCTCTTTAGTGTTGGAATGGCCGGACTCATTTTTGTGGTATTGTTTGGTTTAAATTGGTTGGCTTTCTTTAAAAATTGGAGACTCGGTATTTAATTTGTTTTTATAAAACTGGGAGCATGAAGTTTATTTCTCAATTCATAAAAAACCCGAGAGTCACCGGTGCCATTGCGCCTTCATCAAAGCAACTGGCCTGCGCGATTGTTAAGGAGGCTCAACTAAGTGGGAAAAAAGTCATTGTTGAAATTGGACCTGGAACAGGTGTTTTTACAGAAGAGATTTTACGAACGAAATCGAATGATTGTGTTTTTTTTGCCATCGAATTTAACGCTCAATTTGCGGCCTTAACCAGATCTCGTTGCCCTGGTGTGACTTTGTTTGAAGGCGATGGTAAAGATATAAAGCAATATTTATCTCAAATAGGCGTCACCCAATGTGATTGTATTATCTCAAGTTTACCCTGGGCCGCTTTTAGCCAAGTTCAACAAAAAGGCTTAATGAAGGCCTTTTATGAAGTTTTATCTCCTGAAGGACTTTTCATAACCTTTGCCTATGTGCAAGGCACTTACCTTCCCTTAGGTAAAAAATTTAAAGCTCTTTTAAATGAGAATTTTGACGAAGTAATCACCTCAAAAATAGTCTGGAGAAACATCCCTCCAGCGCTCATCTATAAAGCCCAGAAATAAGACGCAGTATGAAACTTATTTTCTTTGGAAATATTTAAATAATCCTTTAACATAAATCAGATGAAAATACTCCTTCTAGGCTCTGGCGCTCTGAAAATTGGGCAGGCGGGTGAATTTGATTACTCAGGTTCGCAAGCGATTAAAACTTTTAAGGCAAATGGCCATGAAGTTATTTTGATTAATCCAAATATTGCGACTGTGCAAACTGACCCTAAAAATTTTGCGCCGGAATCAAGTTGTGCCGATAAAGTTTATTTTTTGCCGGTAACGACAGATTTTGTTGAGCGAATTATTGAAAAAGAAAAACCCGATGCACTCGCTCTTTCATTTGGAGGACAAACCGCGCTTAATTGTGGATTAGATTTAGAAGAAGCTGGAATTTTAGCCAAGCACAATGTAAGAGTGCTCGGAACTCCCGTCGACGTGATTAGAGCCACAGAGGACCGAGAAATATTTGTACAAAAATGTACGGAAGTGGGCGTTAAAACGCCTCGTTCAATTCCGGCTAGAACTATGGATCAGGCTTTTGCCGCCGCAGAAAAAATTGGTTTCCCACTTATTATGCGTGCCGGATTTACTTTAGGCGGACAAGGATCTGGATTTTGTGAAACTAAGGATAAGTTTGAAGCGATGGTAAAAGATGCATTCGCATTTTCCCCTCAAGTCTTAGTGGAAGAAGATTTGCGTGGCTGGAAAGAGTTAGAATACGAAGTCGTTAGAGATGGTGAAGATAATTGTATTACGGTGGTTAATATGGAGAACTTTGATCCACTTGGAATTCACACCGGAGAATCGATTGTGATCTCCCCTTCTATGACTTTAAGTAATCAAGAATGGCAGATGCTCCGAACCGTGGCCATTAAAACGATTCGTCATCTTGGTATTGTTGGAGAATGTAATATTCAATATGCCCTAAACCCAAATGATCCACACGAATATCGTGTCATTGAAGTAAACCCACGTTTAAGCCGAAGTTCAGCCCTAGCTTCAAAAGCCACGGGGTATCCACTAGCGGCGGTGGCGGCAGAAATCATGCTCGGTAAAAGACTTGCTGATATTCCAAATGCAATTACCAAAGTTACCACGGCTTACTTTGAACCCGCACTTGATTACGTCGCTTTAAAAATCCCTCGCTGGGATCTTCAAAAATTTAGAAAAGTCTCTGAGCAAATTGCCACGGAGATGAAGTCGGTAGGAGAAGTTATGGCCTTGGGGCGAAACTTCCCGGAGGTTTTGCAGAAAGCCGTCAGAATGCTTGGTTTAGGGAGTGAAGGAATTCTTGATTCGCCAATTGCCTTTAAAGATAAAGCGGAGGTAACCGAATACTTGCAATTAGCGACGCCTCGTCGCTTATTTGCGGTTTCTGAAGCGCTCTATAAAAATTATTATACCGTAGAAGAAATTTTTGAGTTTACTAAAATCGATCACTGGTTTTTGACCCAAGTCAAAAGAGTCACCGATATGGCGCAAACACTTGAAAAAAATAAAACCTTAGACGTTGAGAGCCTCAGGGCGGCCAAAGTACTCGGATTCTCAGATGAAATGATTGCCCGACTTGTAAGCAAAACCTTTAAAGACATCTATTTGCTTCGACGTGAACTAAACATCTTACCCGTTGCCAAACAGGTTGATACGCTTGCGGCTGAATTCCCAGCGCAAACAAACTATCTTTATACGACCTATTTAGGGAATACAAATGATGTTTAGTGCGAAAGATTATAGCGCTGAAGTAAAATGTCTGTTTACCTTTTAATATAATCAATAAAAAAAAAGCCTCATACTAAGGCTTTTTTTGAGAGTTCAATGAATTAAGCAGTCGCTTCTTCAGTTGGCTCTTCTGCGGCTGGAGCTTCTTCCGCTTTGGGGGCTTCTGGTTTAGCGAAAAGTTTTTCTCGTAGATTTAAAGGAATTTCTTTCATCCGTAGAGCTTTTCCACTTAGGTCTCGAAGGTAGTGTAATTTAGCTTGCCGAACTTTGTATGCGCGAACCACTTCAATCTTAACAATTGTTGGTGAATGAATTGGGTACGTTTTTTCAACACCAATTCCTTCAGAGATTTTTCGAACCGTGAAAGTGTCATTTACCCCATGACCCGCGTTTGTTTTAATAACCGTGCCTTGGAAAATTTGAACCCGTTCTTTATTCCCTTCTTTAATTTTTTGGTGTACCGCCACTAAGTAACCAGGTTTTAAATCTGGAACTGAGGCTTTACATGACTGGTTTCCGAACTCTTGAAGTACTTTTGACATATTTAATTTAACATTAATCCGCGCGAGTATAGAAGGCTTGTTAAGCCGGTGCAAATTTTTTCTTTAAGAAACGAGGTGTTCTGTATCTTTTTTAAGCTTGTTCTTCAGAATCAAATTATCTGAATCTGAAAATAAGGTGGCTACAAATTTATCTTTAAGGGTAATTCGGTATAAGAAATCTTCTTTACTCATAACCCCAACTTTAAGGCCATCTTCTTCAAATTCACTATCAACAAAGTCTTGCAACTCTTGTGCATTTAAGTTTCCAACCACAAATACATCAACACTGCTTTTATTCCCAACAAAGGCTCCAGAAAGAATACAAAGTTCAATGTCACCAAGTTTGTTCATTTTTTTAAGAATGCTTTGGTACTTTTCATTACTTTTGCGAATGATTGAAGTGAATTCGTGTAGTAATGGGAAGTGCGTATTAATACGGTAATACTTTTTTCGGTTCTTTTCTCGAGACTTTAACATTCCAATGTTTTCAAGGTTTTCTAACTCTCTTCTAAGTGAGTTGATTTGTTCATCTAAAATTCTTGTAAGCTCTCGAATAAAGAATTCTTCTTCTGGATTGAGTAAGAATTGTTGTAGTAATTTTACTCTCGCACCGGATCCAAACATTTTCTTGAGCATTATTTTTGCGCAGAACAATTAAGTACAAAAAACTTATTCGTTTTTGGTACGACTGTCAATTTTTTTTGTGACACTGTTGACTTCGTTGTGTCTATGAGTGGATTTTTGTGATTACAATGTATACCCATGAACTCATATTTTTATCATTTTGTATAAAAAATGTATTCTTAATTTTTTAAATGAATAAAAAATTTGAACAATCTATTAGGTATAAAAAAAGCCCAGAAGGGCTTTTAAATCTATTTTCTATTTAGAAAGTCTTTTACAGATCCAAATCGTCTGTCTCATCAATGACGTCTTTTTTTCGACCGGCCATTAAGGCCAGTCCGGCAAAAAAGCCAGCAATAATCCCTATACAAAGAATGATTAGTAACGGGAAGAACAAGCTCGTTCCTCCCATATAACTAAATCCTATCATGATCGTGGCTGCCATTTGAATGTTCTCGAAACAAATGATCAAACCGATAATTCCAAATGTTCCAGCTAAGGTCGTATAAATATACCGCATTAATTTATTTTTATTTTATTACTTCATTATAGCTGTACGCAAAAATTTGTCAATCTTGAGATTAAGTACGGCTTTCTCCATCTCTGCTTGGTGTGCATGGCTGTGATGATCCTCTGCATCCTGCAAATGCTGATGTGCTAGATGATGGGCTTGTCCCATTTCATCTTTATCCAACTCAATATCCTCCGTTTTTACGATCTCTGAGAGTCCGAGGAAAATTAATAGATCACGCTCCCCTTCTTCGGCTAACTCCTTTTTAAAGGCTGATTCTGTTTTACCCATAGTCTGCCAGAATGTAGCCGGGTCTTGTTGGTATTGGGGATTTTGCTGTAAGCGCTGTAATCGGCTGCTCACTTCACGTTCTACCCAACTTTGAGGCAGGTCAGCTTTAACCAGCTTTCCAAGTTCTTTGGTATAAGCATCCATATCTTGTTTTTCTGCGGCTTTCTTTTTATTGGCTTCGATGGTCGCTCTCATTTGTTTTTTTAGCGCCGCAAGATCTTGTTTTTGGCCTGTGATTTGTTCAATTTGATCTTCGGTTAAGGCTTCTGGGTCAATTTCATTTACGGTGTGTAGTTTAATATCAAAAGGCACGACCTTACCAGCAAAGTCTTTTGAGTGGTAATCTTTCGGGAATTTAACTTTAACCCCCTTTTTATCTTCTCCAGCTTTCATGCCTTTAAAAGCCGCTTCTAAGTCCGGCAAGAAATGGCCCATTCCCATGCGAAACTTGGTTTTTTCACCTTGAGTGTTTGGGATTATTTCGCCTTTCTCGTTTTTCCCGGAGAAATCAACTTCAATTAAATCTCCATCTTTAGCCACTCGTTTCACTTCTTTGGCGACTTCCATTTGGGCACAAACTGTTTTTAAAGCGTCTTCTATTTCCTTGTCTTCAACTTCAACTTTCGTCGGCTTAATTTTAATTTTTTTGTAGTCGCCCACTTTAACTTCTGGAAAGACTTCAACTTCTACTTTCACTTCTAATGGGGTTTTGTTTGGATCTTTAATATCAACCTCCGGCTGGTTAATGACTTGCAATTTTTCAGTCTGTAAAAAATTAACGTACGCTTTATCAACGGCTTGGTTTAAGGTGTCATAAGCTAAACGTTCTTGACCAATCGTAGCCATAACCGCCGATTCAGGCGCGTGTCCTTTTCGGAATCCTTTAATAGAAACTTCACTTTGGTAACGCTTTATAATAGCGGCTTTACTCTTATCTAGAGCGGCTTGATCAATCTTTAGTTCAAAGCTGATTTTCGAGTTTGGGAGTGTTTTGTAATTCGACATATTAAGGGTATTAATCGAGCCGCATGCTAAGTAAATACCGACTTTTGGCAACGCTTTTAATACTTTGTTATTTATCCGCTTCCCCGCGGCTTGTTTGGGCGAATTGGCAAAAATTAGAACTACAGACTTTAATCAATCCAGGCCTTTATTTGAGTAAGGAACGGTGGCGCATTAATCCGAGTGATATAGTTATTCCTGCAATGCAACAGGTAGATTATACTAATCAGTGCTATCAAAAACGGTTTGAAAATTTTCTTAAAACCAAAATTATTAATAAACCTTTAAAAATTAAATTTAGCCAAGAATATTCAAGCCAAGCATTATATCGTGAAGGGCAGATTAAGTTTGAGGGGAAATATGGCTTAGCCGAAATTTTGCTGGAAAACGGTTGGGCTCAATTAAGTGAAAATACAGAAAAACCTTTAAAGCCCTATCATGATGCGCAAATAAGGGCACAAGTTAATCGGCGAGGACTCTGGGGTGAATGTGACCACTGGTACAACTTGCGGGAGCGGCAAAGACTTCGAGGTTTAACCAATTATCTTGCGGTAGAAAATAGATCAATGCTCAGTAATGTCAGTACTGGTTGGGTCAGCCGAATAATTTCACCTGATTTAATAGAACTGAGTAATGGACAAAAGATAAAGTTACAGGCGTTAGGCATTCCCAAACAAAAATCAGAGTTGCAAAGCTGTTGGCAAGATCAGACGGTAAAAGAGCTAGAGTCGTTGCTACTGGGTAAAAAAGTAAGGCTAGAAAAAGACCAACTGCAACTCACCACTACAGGAAGAATTTTGCAACGCTATGTTTGGCTTGAAGGCAATCGCTGGCAGTCCCCTCTTTTTATAAATGAACATTTAATTTCTCATAATCTAGCGTTGCTCGATCAAACCCAGCTAAATCTGAAATATGTTGATCGGCTAAAATCAGCTGCGTTGAGTGCCAGCCAAGAAAATGTCGCTCCGGATTGGTGGCTTAATTGTTCAAGCCAAATTATTAAGTCAGATGAAAATAACGCTGAATCTAAACCGCCCCTGCTTGAGTTTGATCCAGACTGTCCTATTAAAGGGAATGTGGCTGGTTCAAAAAAAAATCCAAAGAAAACTTTTCATACTCCAGCTTCTGGCTGGTACAAACGAATTGAAGCTGAGCAATGCTTTGCGGATGAAGCCGCGGCTAAAAGTGCCGGCTTTGAAAAAGTGAAATAATTTACTCTCATGCAGATATTAATTCTTTGGCTCTCTGTGACTCTATCGTTTCTTTAAGTTCATCCATTTCGCCGTTAAGGAGTAGTTCCTTAAGTTTATCGGCTTTCATTTTTGCACTCCAAGACTCAATAATTACTTCTGCCTTTTCAGGGCTTGCAACTGGCTCAGGATAAAGTTTGATAAATGGACGGAGCGCGGCTTTTTCTGAGTCTTCATATTCCCCTGCTTCAAGGGCTTCGTGAAGCATTAAACGATCAGTAGTAGTTTTTAAAATTCTTGCAAAGCCAAGGGAATCTCCAGTTTCAAAACAATTCATAAGAGATTCACCGGTAGCGCCGTAGGCCAAAGCCTCTAGCTGTTTAGCGGCGGCTACATGAGCTCCATAAGCCGTAACTTCTTCCCCTTGTTCATCGTGATTCGCGGTGAGCCATTCGTTAAATCCTTCTAAGTAAAACTCATTATTTTCAAATTTTTCCGGTAAATATAGATTCAAAGCTAAGAAATGCTCGGCCGAAAAATCGGTTTCGACCGGTAAAAACAGCATTGTTTTTAAATGATAAGCCTCATGTTTAGCCACATGGTCGGCAAAAGCGGGTTCATCAAGTGTATGTTCGGCTATATAGATGGTTTGTTCACCATTAGTTTTAACAAAACCGGCAGCCCCAGGCATTAGGCTGCCTTCGTAAACGGCAAAATTGAAACCGGTTGCGTCTTTTAGCTTAGTCAGCAATTGCGCTCTTCGTAGACCTCGTTCCGCTTTGTTTTTTTCGGCTTCTAAGTCTAAACCCAACTCTTTAATTTCTGGATTCTGAGACAACTTTAAAAGCGCTTGCACCGCTTCATAGGTTTGCTCCGCACGTTCTCTGTAGTCAGGCTGTTTAACCGCTTCCATTTCGTGTGAGGTTAGTTACCTAAATTTAAGCACTTAAACTAGTGAGTCAAATTAATGACTGAAATTTACGGTTTTGCGGCTATCTAGAAATGAAAAAATTTACTCCAAGGTATTCCTAAACTTCTTGAGGAACACCAATTACTTCTAGCGCACGTTCTTTTTTTTCTCTTTTTATGGCTTCTCCATTAGCGGTTAATCGGTAATAAGCCGGTCCAGCTCCATATTTATAGATTTCACTAATTCTTAAATGATCAATGGTTTCATCACCACTTGAATTATCTGGGTGACCAAAATGAAATAAAAGTGCCGCTTTATCTTCCTCATATGATTTCACGGGCTTAGGTTCACACCAAGGTTCATCTTGCAACTCACTAGCACATTTCATTTCCATTAATTGCCGAACCACCATTCCCCGTAACAAAAGTCTTAAATGATTTACATGATTGGTGTAAGTTAAATAAAGCGAATGCTCAGCCAGCTCATTATCGAGTCCATAATACTCAGCCGACTTTACTATGTGGTGAAGTGGCTCAATTAAACCTCTAGACGCAATGTGTGGGAGCTGACGCAAAAAGTTTTCTCCAGGGATAGCCCCGGGAAAAGCCCTTAATCCTGGACCTCTTGATTCATCAATCCGTTTTAGGATTGCATTAGCCGACAACCATTTTTGAGGATGGCTGACATCTATAATTTCAGAATCATCAATGAGACCTAATTTCTTCATTAGAGCCTTTTTAAAACTAAAGCGTTAAAAATCAAGGTTTTAAAATTCGCGCTTCAAGGCAAGTTTTATTAAGCTGGCGTAGATATGAAATACTCACAATTATTCGGCAAACCGGTTAAAGAAGATCAAGGCGGCTCTGAAATGCGCAGTCATCAATTGCTACAACAAGCAGGCTTTATCTCAGAATCCGTGGCAGGGCGTTATTTTTTCTTGCCCCTGGGCTGGCGCGTACACGACAAAATTAAAGCCGTCATCAAAAAAAGAATGGATGCCGTTGGCGGACAAGAAATGATTACGCCGACCCTGCACCCACTAGAATTATGGGAAGAAACGAACCGAACCAACACCACCGGTTTTGAGTTAATGACCGTCGAAGATCGACGTGGAGCCGCTTTTGCCTTAGGTGGAACCGCTGAAGAAATGATGGTTGATGTGGTGCGGAAACGACAGATTAGTTACAAAGAACTTCCGTTTAATATTTATCAATTCTCAACTAAATTTAGAGATGAAGCGCGCGCGCGTGGTGGGCTTTTGCGTGTCCGTGAGTTTGTGATGAAAGATGCTTACACTTTTGATAAAGATGAAGCGGCTTTTGAAAAAACTTACAACGAAATGGCGGAGGTTTACACCAATATTTTTAATGATTTAGGGCTTGAAACTAAAAAAGTGGAAGCCGATGGGGGCTATATTGGCGGTGATTATTGTCACGAGTATCAGGTTGAAAGCCCGATCGGTGAAGGGACTTTTTATGAAACTGAAGACGGCCGTTACTGTGCCCATGAAGATGTGGCGGTGTTTGAGCGCGAACCAGTAAATCCAAATGATGAAGTTTTACCTTTGGAGGTCATAGAGCAACCTGATTGGGTTAAAACGATGGAAGACAACGAAAAGCACTATGAACTTCCAGCCAGCCGATTTTTAAAGAACGTCGTATTTCGAGTCACTACCAGTGATCAAATTATTATTGTCACCATTCGAGGGGACTTAGAGGTCAATAAAACTAAACTAGAGAAAGTCTTAAATTTAACCGGCCAACTTGAAGCCGCTACCGACGAAGATTTAGCGGCGCTCGGCACCAAATCTGGTTTTGTACACTCTTGGGGGCACAAAGCGCGTTATATTGGAGATTTATCTCTCACCAGTGTTAAGAACTTTATTGGTGGTCAAAAAACAGAAACCACTGATACGAAAAATGTGAACTACGGCCGAGATTTTGAATGTGAAATGCTGGCTGATGTGGCGAAGGCTTATGACGGCGCAAAAACCGCTGATGGGAAAACCTTAATAGAAAAAGTGGGGGTGGAAGTCGGAAACATATTCCAGCTGGGCACTCACTACAGCGGCAAAATGAAAGACGCGACCTATATTGATGAATCTGGGAAAGGCGTGCCGTACTACATGGGGTGTTACGGTATTGGCCTTGGGCGAACTATGGCCACAATTGCCGAGAAATATAATGATGAGAAAGGTTTAATTTGGCCCGAGGTGATTGCGCCCTTTCAAGTTTATTTAGCTCCTATTGGTAAAAATCAGGAAGTTTATGATAAAGCTGATGAAATCTATAAAGCCTTACTGCAAAAAGGGGTAGAGGTTTTGTATGATGACCGGCAAGATAAAAAATCAACCCCTGGGCAAAAGTTTGGCAATCATGAGCTCATGGGAATCCCTTACCGTATTGTGCTGTCTGAAAGGTTGCTTGAAAGTGATGAAGCGGAAATTGTGCATCGAAGTTCTGGCGAAACTAAAATGGTGCCGCTATCGGAAGTAATCGATCAATTTTAATCGTATGGAGATCTATACTGACGGAGGTTGTATTGGGAATCCTGGGCCTGGTGGTTACGCTGTTGTGATGATTAAGCACGGTAAAATTGTGCACGAACACAGTCAGAGCTATAAGCATACGACGAACAATCGTATGGAATACCGAGCCTGTTTATATGCCCTCCAGCAAATTAAAGCCCAAAATCTTAAAGATGCGACGCTGCACACAGATAGTAAGTATGTAATGGAGAGTGTGACTAACTGGGGTCACAAGTGGAAACAGCTCGGGTGGGCCAGAAACAAATCTGGCAGCGAAAAGATTCAAAACGTAGATTTATTTAAGGCCTGCTATTTGTTGAATGAAGAACTAAACGTGCGTTGGCAGTGGGTAAAGGGGCATGCGGGCAACTTGGGGAATGAACGGGCGGACGAGCTAGCCAATGAGGCCGCTCAATCCCCTTCTGGTACGGTGTTAAATGATGACCTTGTAGGTGATACCGAAAACGGAGTTAAATCGGCTGAGGCGCAAATAAGTCTCTTTTAAAGAGGCCATTCGGTTTGTTGATCAAGTATCGCTTGGCTTGAATAAACGTTTTCACGAATCGCTCCGCAGAGGTACAAGCTGCCGGTTACTAAGATTTTATCCTCAAGCTTCAAAGCTTCTTGGAAGGCTGCTTGATGATTTTTTATAAACTCCCCCACTCTAAATTCAGATTTTAAGTCCTCCGATTTTCGGCAATCCGCTTCCCCAGATTCGGTCCAAATTATATTTTTTGCGAAGGGAAAAAGCAGACTAAACGCTTCTGATTCGTGACGATTTTGCATCCCTAAAACGAGGGTGTAGGGCCCTGGATTTTTCTTGAGTTTCGTCTCAATTAAATACTCGAATCTCGGCCTCGAATGAGCTCCGTCAAGCCATGTTTTTTTATCTATTTTCTCCCAACGGCAAGGCACTGGTATCGGGGGCATTTCAAAAGATTTTGAACTAAAAATTTGTTCTAATATTTTTCGAGCTAATTTTTTATTCAATTTTTGTTTAATGCCTTTTATATATTCAATTTTATGGTGCGAATTTTTTTCTAATATTGATCTAAATTTTTGTTCGTAAGTAAAATTAGCAATAGAGTCTTGAGTAAAAATTTTAGACTTCGTTTCGGCTATATTTTCAAGCTTTGGACCTAGAATTTCTAGGTGGTCAGAACCAATAAAAGTGAGCCCGCAAATTCGCTTTCCTTGCACGGCATTTACGGCATCAAATTCTCCCCCTAAACCGACTTCACAAATTAAAATTTCAATCCCCTTTTCAGTGGCCAATAAAATTCCGCCAACCACTAAAATTTCATAATACGTTAAAGTTAAATTTTCGGCTTCAATAAGAATTTTTAACTTTGTGAGGATGTACGTAAAATCTGCCTTTGATATAATTTTTCCATTAAGTCGAATTCTTTCATTTACTACCTGTAAATGAGGAGAGCTTAAAAGCCCGACACTCATTCCTTCTTGAAGGAGCGTTTGTTCAATGTGTCGACAAACAGAACCTTTCCCCGCTGTGCCTCCGACGATAACTCTAAACTTGAAGCTTTTGTCGGGTCTTTTGAGTAAATCTAAGGCGCGATTTACTTCTGAAAGAGATGGTAGTTCCTTTTTTCTAAAAAAAGCGGCCTCAGAGGCTCTTGTGTGAAGCCAATCTAGAATTTGGTTGTAGTCGTCGTTCATTTTCCATAATAGCTTATCAAAACCACTAAGATTGGTCGAGTTTGGTAATTTAAAAACTCTTAGCAAAAAAAAGTATTGCAGCCCCTAAAAAAATATTTATATTCTTTCGGCTTTAGAAAAGCATTTTGGTGGAGAGCGCGTAGCTCAGTTGGCGGAGACACATCTGGTGAACAGCCAGGAGGTCGCGACCGACAACGTATAACACCTTTTTAGTTTCTGTTGAGAGCGCGTAGCTCAGTTGGCTAGAGCATCTGGTTTACACCCAGGAGGTCGCGGGTTCGAATCCCTCCGCGCTCACCAGAACAAAAAATAGTTTTAGATCATAAGGTCTGAAACTATTTTTTTAAGTTTCGCAGAAACTTGAGGGATTTGAACCCAAGGTTCGACTGTAAGCCCAAATCTTTGATTTGGCGCTGGAAGCTTTGGCGAAAACGTTAGTTGAGCTAGAAGAATCCCTCCGCGCTCACCAGAACAAAAAATAGTTTTAGATCATAAGGTCTGAAACTATTTTTTTTATGACTCACGATTTGATTTTCACTAAATCAATATTAGTTTTTTTATGAATTTGTGTTATAATGACACAATGACTTTCGCGACTATAACCTCAATTTTCAAAAGAAATCAAAACCTGCCTGCAGGAGTTCACATTGAACCTTTGCATCATTATAACATGCGGCAAAGAGGACAAAGGTGGCGTTTATTTCATGCCCAACCAGATAAAGTTAAACTCGCAACTGACCGCTTGGTCTATTTTGTAGGGGCGGTTGGCCCGGTCATGACACTTCCACAACTTTATACCATTTGGATAGAACAAAACGCGGCGGGAGTTTCAATTGTTACGTGGAGCGCCTACATTTTTACGGCCGCATTTTGGCTCACTTATGGAATTTTACACCAACAAAAGCCCATTATATTCACTCATACCTGTTGGATTTCAATTCATATCTTGATGGTGATTGGTATTTTGATGTACAGTTAGAGTATGAATACCTTAGAAGAATACGTCAGCCATAATTTAAACTACAAATCAATCGTCAATAAAGAAGGTGATGCCTTTGAAGTTAATGTCTATCACTGGAATGAGGAAGAATTAGACAGCGAAGGAAAACCTACTTGGGAACGAATTGCTGGGCCTTTTCCGGTTGAAAACTTACCAGCGGCCGAAGCCTTAGCCCAGACGACACTGGCGGATTTATCGGGCGAAGCCCCAGATTTAGAAGTAGATGACAGCGTTAATGCGGTGATAGAATCAGCGCTAGGGCATGATGAATTTGCTTTTCTTAAAACGGATAACTTTACGGTCACGCATTTACCTTCAACCGAGAGTGAAGCCTTTTTGCCCTTAACGGCCCATAAAATACTGCTCTGTGGCGAGTTTTATTATGTTTTAAGCGATAATGATCGTTGGTGGACTGGATTCTTGTATGATGAAGCGCAAATTCGATGCTGGAAAAATTTTAGTAATTTAACGGAAGCCTTGGTTTCCACTAAATAGTATGCCGGCTAAAAAAATTGATTCACAAAACTTGCAAGTACTGGCGCTGTTTTTTGTCTTCTTTTTTGGTGGTTTGGCGGGTATTACCGCTATAATTTATGATTGGTTTAAGCGAAATGACTACCAAAGTAATTACCCTTCAAATGGTCAAAAATTGATTCGTCAATTAACTTTATTTGCCGGTATTGTGGTGCTGGTTAATTTTGTTTCCCCGATTCTAGCTAGCAGCTTTAGCCAAATAGATTTAGGCACTGTAAATGGCGCACTTCCGTTGTTTATTCAAAGTATACTTGGTATTACTCTTGCCCAAAACTATCTCCACAAATCTAACATTTATCTGACAAATAAAGATTTTTGGACTCATTTTAATCAGCTTGATTTTGGAAAGATAATTAAAAACATGAATCTAGATTCTTTTTTAGGGAGCGATTTAGAAAATGACTCCAAGGTTGATAAGCCAAAGATGATGAGCCCTTATACCGCACAAAAAAATCAATACGCTTCACCAATTGTCGTCGATCAAACAGGTGATCGGGATAAAGTCTTACTTATTATTTCGGCTTTTTTCCTGTTGATGGTTTTTCTGGCTTATCAATACTGGACAAATTATTCAGAGAAAGTCATGGAGAGAGCGAATGAGGTTTTTAATGCCTATGAAGCTTCTGAGCAAAACTAAGTTTATTCTTGAGATTTCAATTCGCCCGTTAAGATTAATCGGTTCTTATTGGTGCCCACTGGCGTACACGTCATTAACGTGATAAGGAACTTGTCTTTAGGTTGGTTTAGAACTTCAACGGCGGTCGGTGATACCACTTCTTCGGCTTTAATTTTGTAAACGTATTTCTTCCCTTCCCAGTAAACTTCAACCGAGTCCCCTACTTTAACTTCATGGAGTAGTGCGAAAACATCTTTAAATCGACCATCATCCCAAGTATAGTATGAAGAATGACCCGTTAGAAAGAAATTTCCGAAGTTCCCAGGTGAGTGCGAAACGGGGTGTACTACCACGCCCTCTTGCAGCCCAGACTGAATATTTTTTTCTAATTGATTCCAGTTTTGATGCTGTGGCACGGTAATAAGTGGCACATTTTTGTTAATCCGAGGAATATAGAGCCGATTGTCTGAAGGATAGATTTTCATATCCTCAAACACTTGGGCGGCTTGATTTCGAGGTTTTAAGTTTTTTTGACGAAAGGTTTTAGGCGCTTCGTTCTTTTCCACTTTTTCTAATTTTTCTTCAACCACAACTTCTGGGGTTACCGCTGTAATGACTTCATCTGAGATTTCTAAGACAGAAGCTTTCAACTGACCAAACTTAAATTCGGCAATTTCGCTGTAAGCGCTGCTGTTGAGTCCTACATGTACGAGTCCATACATTAATAATGAAAATCCAGCAAAGTAGACAATCTCTTGCCATAAAGGGCGCCGCTTTTCTAAATCTTTGAAGTCGAAGTCTGACATGTGATTGAAGTAAACAAATCACGCGATTGTAGGTTATTTCAAAATAAGTGGCAACTGCTTAGACTTGCATTACTGAGTATTATGTATTTTTGAAATACTGTTGAAACTAGAGCCTTTAAGCCAAATGGTTCGCACTTAAACCAAATTTAGTGCGAACATTCTGCAATTTAGCTTCGGCAATAGCGCTCGCTTTTTGGGCGCCAAGCTTAAGAATTCTTTCTACTTCTGCTGGATTATTCGCTAAACTTTCACGTCGAGCTCGGGCATCGGCAAAGTAATCCCATACCAATTCAAACAATTGCTTTTTAGAATCTCCAAAACCAATACTCCCTGACCGATAATCCGCTTCTAACTTAGCTAAGTTTGGATTTTCAAATAACCGATGATAGGCCATTACATTACAAGTCTCTGGGTCAATTGGTTGCCCGAGTTCAACCGATTCGGTTTTTAAGCTCATGATTTTTTTCTTCATGGTTTTTTCATCGGCAAATATTTCGATCGTGTTTCCATAACTTTTAGACATTTTGGCCCCATCCAGACCGGGAATGGTTTGCACTTCTTCTTTAATTTGAGATTCAGGTAAAACAAAGGTATCGCCAAAGTGATGATTAAACTTCTGGGCTAAATCACGTGCCATTTCTACGTGTTGGGCTTGATCTTTTCCAACGGGCACAATTTCAGCATCATAGAGTAAAATGTCAGCTGCCATTAATATAGGGTAGGTAAACAACGCGACGTTCGCCTCTAAGCCTTTAGCCGTTTTATCTTTAAAGGCGTGCCCCCGCTCCATGAGTCCAAATGGGGTCAAACAAGATAAGTACCATAAGAGTTCAGTGTGAGCCCGAATATCAGACTGGCGATAAAAGACTGATTTTTCTGGGTCAATTACGAGCGCCAACCAATCTAAAACTCCCGAGAGTTGATTTTGTTTAAAGAGTTCTGGGTCTTGCTTGCTGGTAAAGCTGTGTAAATCAGCCACAAAGTAAAAACATTCATTACTGGGATTGTCTTGTAAAGCTTTCGCTTGTTTCATCATCCCAAAATAGTTTCCTAAGTGAGATTTCCCACTTGATTGCATACCCGTTAAAATTCTAGTCATTGCCTTTATATTAAGAATTTAACGGTGATTCACAATTAAATAAATTCATTGGCAGTCTGTAGGGGTAATTGCTAAAATGTTTTGACACTCCTCTTCCTAGAGTGCTAAAATGGTGATAGAAAATAATCAATTTTTATCATGGCAAAATTACAACCACTACTAGATAACGTACTGGTAAAACCACTAGAAGGTGAAAGTACCACTAAATCAGGCATTGTAATTCCTGACACAGTCTCAAAAGAAAAACCAATGCGCGGTGAAGTGATTGCCGTTGGACCCGGTAAAATCAAAGATGGTGAAAAAATCGAATGCCCGGTTAACGTGGGCGATATTGTGGTGTTTACAAAATACGCGCCAACTGAAATTAAAGTCGATAACCAAGAACTCTATATTATGGGTTTTGACTCTTTACTAGCGGTAGAAAAATAAAACAGATTCATCCTTAAAAAAATTAATTTATAAGTATAAAAATGGCCAAAGATATTAAATACGGTAACGATGCTCGAGCCAGAGTGGCTTCAGGCGTAAAAAAATTAGCGGACGCAGTTCGTGTTACGATGGGTCCAAAAGGACGAAACGTGATTTTAGAAAAATCATATGGTTCACCAGTGGTAACAAACGATGGGGTAACTATTGCAAAAGAAATTGAATTTGAAGATAAGTACGAGAATATGGGCGCCACTCTCGCAAAAGAAGTAGCGACGAAAACCAATGATCTAGCTGGCGATGGGACTACCACGGCAACGGTTTTAGCGGATGCAATTATTCAGGAAGGTTTGAAAAATGTAACGGCTGGAGCGAACCCAATTGCCATTCAACGCGGGATTGACGGAGCGGTTCAAGTGGTGGTAGCTGAACTTGAAAAAATGGCAGAGCCAATTAACTCGGCTGAAAAAATTGAACAAGTGGCGACTATTTCTGCCCAAAATCCAGAAGTGGGTAAAATTATTGCTGAGGTTTTTGAAGAAGTGGGCGCCGATGGAGTCGTTACAGTTGAAGAAGGCAACACAATGGGCCTTGAGAAAGAGGTCGTCAAAGGGATGCAATTTGATAACGGTTATCTATCTCCTTATATGGTGACGAATCCGGAAACGATGGAATCAGAGCTTGAAAATCCAATGATTTTATTAACGGATAGAAAAATTAGTAATATCAAAGATATTCTTCCTTTACTGGAAGGCGTGGTTGAATCGGGCAACAAAAATTTAGTGATTATTGCCGAAGATGTTGAATCTGAAGCGCTCGCAACTTTGATTGTCAACAACATGCGCGGCACGTTTAAAGTGCTCGCGGTAAAAGCGCCTGGTTTTGGGGAAAGACGCAAAGAAATGCTTGCCGATATTGCGGTGCTAACGGGCGGAAAAGTTATTTCGGAAGAAGTGGGTTTAAATTTAGAACACGCCACTATTGCTGATTTAGGAAATGCCAAAAAAGTAATCGCCACTAAAGATACCTGTACTGTAATTGATGGGGCGGGTAATAAGGAAGTCTTAGCGGCTAGAATCGCAGAAATTGAACGCGCTATGGATCGATCCACTTCTGATTATGACACAGAGAAATTAGCCGAAAGACGAGCGAAGCTTGGTGGAGGTGTGGCTGTGATAAAAGTTGGAGCGGCAACCGAAGTTGAATTAAAAGAGAAAAAACATCGAATTGAAGATGCGGTGCTAGCGACAAAAGCGGCTTCAGCTGAAGGCGTTGTCGCTGGAGGAGGGACTGCCTTACTGCGTGCAGCGCAAGTATTAAAAGAATACCGAGGCCGAAACGCGGAAGAACAAGTAGGTATTGAGATCGTAGCTAAAGCCCTTGAAGCGCCTGTGAGACAAATTGCTGAAAATGCCGGTTACGAAGGTTCGGTAGTAGTGAATGAAATTTTAGCTTCCAAAAACCCACATGATGGTTTTGATGCCGCCGAAGGGGTGGTGAAAGATTTAGTGAAAGCCGGAATTATCGATCCTAAAAAAGTGACGCGAAGTGCTCTGCAAAATGCCGCTTCAATTGCGGCTACTTTTCTAACCACGGAAGTCGCTATTACTGAAATTCCAAAAGCCGAGCCAGCAAACTCTGGCATGTCTGGCGGCATGGGGGGAATGGGCGGCATGGGGGGAATGATGTAACTTTTCAAAATAAATTTAAAAAAGACCGACAAACTGTCGGTCTTTTTTTAAATGAGGCTCACCGGACTAACATCAATTTTAATCCCTTTAGGCCAATCAAAACTTTGCATAAATTTATTTAAAGCTTTGGCATCGTCACTTTTGAGAAACACATAAAACCAATATTTATTATGAAGTTTTGGAAAAAAGGCTGGGGCCCAAGTCGCTTCAATATTATCGTTTAAATTCTGTTCTTTAAGTGCCGCCACTAAGTTTGCATGAAGCGATTTGCAAAGTGCGAAGGCAGACGCCTTACTGGGGTCAACCATTATGATTTTTGAAATCTGACTAAAGGGGGGCAGTTTTAGCTTTTCGTGTTCGTTGTATTTTTGCTGCATAAAACCTTTGGTGTCATGCGCTCTCAAATAAGTAAAAAGCGGAAGTTCATCTTGATAGGTTTGAACTAAGATTTGCCCTTGGGTATGGCGTCTCCCTGCTCGGCCAGAGACTTGTTCTAATAACTGGTAGACTCTTTCTTCGGCATGATGATCGGGCAAATGAAGGCCGACATCAGCCATCACAATGCCGACTAAAGCCACATCCGAGAAATCTAAACCTTTAGCAATCATCTGCGTTCCGAGCAAAATACTTTGCGGTGTGTTTTTAAATTCTGAAAGCAGGTTTTCAAAATCATACCGCCCCGTAATACTATCGCGATCAGCCCTGAAAAGCTTAGTTTCTGGAAAAAGTTCTTTTAACTGACTTTCAAGTTGCTGTGTCCCCCACCCCCGATAATTAAATTCTTCTTTTTTACAGGCGGGGCAGCATTTTGGGAAATTTTTCATGGCTCCACAAACATGACAAATGAGCATACTTCGGTTGCCACTGCGGTGAAGTTTTAATGACATGTCACAATTGTCACAGCCAAAGGCATCGCCACAAAAACGGCACATAGCTGAACCTGAAAACCCACGTTTGTTTAAAAATAAAACGACCTGTTTTTTATTTTCAAAAGCGTGTCGGATCGCTTCTTCAAGTCTTTTAGAAACGGGCGCAAAATTACCTCGTTTGGCTTCTTGTTTTAAATCGACTATTTCAATATTTGGTAAAGCGGTTTGATGAACCCGATCAGGTAATTCCACCAAATCCAGTTCGCCAGTTTGAACTAAATGATACGTTCTTAATTTAGGCGTCGCTGAACCATAAACGTAAGGAATGTTTTTTTCTTTGGCTAAAAACTCGACTAATTCATGTGTCCAAAAGCGCGGATTAAATTCGTTCTTAAAGGTCCATTCATGTTCTTCGTCCATGACGATAGCCGCTAGATTTGGCATCGGCACTAAAGCGGCAGAGCGGGTGCCAATTAAAACTTTAATATCGCCATTTTTAACTCGAGCCCATACTTGAACTTTTTCATTGGCCGTTAAATTAGAATGCCACACGGCGACTTCCCCCGGGAACATATTTTGGAACGCTTTAATGAGTTGCGGCGTTAAAGCAATTTCAGGCAGTAAAAATAAAAACTGAGCCTCTGAATCTTTCGTTTGCAGGGTTTTAAAAAAATGTTTGTAGACTTCTGTTTTTCCACTGCCAGTGACGCCCCAGAGTAGTTTTCCTTTTGAATTATTGGTAATGTTTTTTAAAGCTGAAGCTTGCGCTGGTGTTAACTCAAAATTTTGGTCTGATTTAGCCGGGGCCAAATTTAAACTGTGTTCGGTTTTAATCGATGACTTAATGGCCTTTAAAAAAGTTTTTTTCAGAAACGTCTTATGCGTGTTTTTAAATTCATCTGGAACTTGATCTTCCCAAATCAATCCCTTTTTGGAATTTAAATATTCAAAGTAACCTTTTTGAGTTGGATGTTTTAAAAACTCAAGTGTGAGTTCTTCATCAAGTTTGAATTGAGTGATATGCTTTATTGGTTTGGCTTTGGTCCAAAAAGCCTCAGGAATCATCAGCGTCAGGACTTTACTTAAAGCGGTAAAGTGCGTTTGGCTTAAATACAAAGCGAGGTTTATGTATAATCGATCAATAAACTTTGTTTCAAAGGTTTGAGTTACAAGGGCTGTTTTGAACTCCGGTTCATCAACTTCTAAAACGACCACCCCAATTTTAGGTTTATTCCTAAACGGGACTTCCACTAAATCGCCAACGTTTAAAGCTGACTCAGAGGCCCAAGTATAAGTGTCCTGTACTTGGCGTAAGGCAATTTGATAATAGCGCATTGTGAAGTAACTTTACTTTAGTTAAAATAATACGTGATGAAAGAACGAACCGTACTAATTTTGAAGGCCTTGGTAGAAGATTTTATTGAAACCGCTAGTCCAGTGGCTTCACAAAAATTACTCTCAAGTAACCAATTTAAAATTTCTTCAGCAACGGTTAGGAACGAATTTTCAATGCTCGAAGAAGTAGGATTAATTGTCTCGCCACATGTTTCGGCTGGCAAAATTCCAACGGCTAAAGGATACCGTTTTTTTGTGGATGAAATCTTACCCGACTTAGAAGCTCATAATTTTTCGACAGTGAATATTGCTTTCGCGCCACACCGCGAACGTTATCGGCTAGAAAAAAGTAAAGAGTCTGTTTTTGATGCCTTGCGTTTACTGGCACAACTCTCTGGCAATGTAGCCTTTGCTAGTGTGGAAAATGATCAAACTTTCTATTTAGGGCTTTCAAATGTACTCAGAAGTCCTGAGTTTATGTCTGACCCCGAAAAAGCCGCTCAAGTAGTTGAAATACTTGAAGGCCGTGAAAAATTTAGACGATTTTTAAACGAAGTCGATATTGAACCGGGAGAGGTAAAGATTTTTATTGGAGAAGAAAATATCTTAGAAGAAATTTCAAGTTGTACCCTTTTGGTCACAAAATTTAAAACCGCTAATGCGGAAGGCGCTTTTGGAATTCTTGGGCCGATGAGAATGAAGTACGGCTACAACAAAGCGCTGATTCAAAACACAGCTGAAATTATAGTTTAACTTTTGAAAAGTTAAGGCCCGAAAATTGGAAATTAATTCCCGGTAAATCAAGGATCGAGCCATTACCATCAACCGCCAGTTTATCTGGAGATAAAGATTTTGAATCACAATAGAAATCACTTTCTTTTAGATTACTTTCGGCCCAAGCCGTTAAGCCTGTAGAAGCAGAAACTATAGGTTTCGCTTCAAAGCGACTCCATCCGGCTGCAATGTAACCAGGGTCTCTGTCTTCGTAGAAATCAAAAATTTCGCTCGCCTCGCCAGGCGGGAAATATATATAGAGGTAACAGGATTCTTTGGTTGCGCCTTTTGGATAAATTCCATTTTTAATAAATAAGTTAACTAACGTTGAAACGGGTTCAAAATTAGTCTTTAAATTTTTGGTACTTAATGGCTCGGCAATATTGTCTTCCTGGTGTAAGTAGGCGTATTTATGGATATTAAAAGCGGCCATATTTTCCGCTTCAATGATTAAATTTAATTTACTAATTTCTGCTTGTAGTTTGGTATCTTGTGAAACGAGTAAATACTTTTCAATCTGCCAGGCAAAAATACCAATAAAGAAAATAATAAGGAGCGTAATCATTATTAATTTTAACGGAGAGTCGCCTCGCAATTTGCTGTTTTTCATATTTTTTCTTCACTATGCACTTTTGTCTTTTGTCTGACTAGTTTTCGACTTAAATCGACACCAGAAAAATCACAATTCTCATCAATTACACACTGACTTATGTGACAATTTTTTAATTTCACACCGGGGTAAATAACAGAATCAATTACCACTGAATTTTCAATCCTAACCCCATCACCTAAGTAAACTTTCCCTTCAAAGGTTCCGTGAGTAATTTCAACGCTTTTGCCTTTTAATAAATCTTTAGACTGAAGACTTTTATGCGCTGATAAATAGGCTTCATAACTGCCTACATCAAACCAGTCCCCTTCAACTAGCAAGCCAGACACTTTAAAATTTTGGTGTAAAAATTCAGTAATTATGGCGCCTAGAGCGTCAGGAGATTTTTCAGAAAATTCAAGTAACACGGGTAATAAATTTTTACCGATCCCCATAAAGCCCGTCGAGACCGCCGCAGATTTTGGTTGTTCAGGTTTTTCTATAAAAGTTTGAATCGCTCTTAATCCAGTTTTACTTTCCTCAATATCAGCGAATTCAACCACACCAAAAGACTTGGCACTCTCTAAGTCTGGCACGTTTTTAAGCGCTAAAAGCGCGGTGTTATCAGAAGGAATAAGTTCATTTAAATCAAGTTCTGGCAATAAGTTATCTCCTGCCAGGACGAGCAAATTATCTTCTATGTTATAATGTTTTATTGCGGTCGCAACCGCTGCTAATGCGCCAAGTTTTTCAGAGTCGCAATGCGTGTCTTCACAAAAAATTTCTACTTCTCTATTTTGGGTTTTAAGAAAGGTTTTAAAATCAGGTTCAAAACGCGAGTTAGTAAGAAGAAACACTTCAGTCTCTGCTGGAATTTGGTTTAAGATATGGGCTAAAATAGGTTCGCCATTAACCAGTAACATGGGCTTGGCCCGATGCTCTGTTAAGGGCCAGAGCCGCGTTGCAAAACCACCAGCCAAAATAAAAGCTTTCATTTAGTTTAAAATTTTACCAATGGCGGCTTCAAGTTCAGTTGTAACCGTAATTGAAATTGGAAGTGGAATTGTTTTTCCATCAACTTGAACCGATACTTTGATGGCCGATTTTTCTTTTGTCTCGTGTTCTCTGAGCAAAGTTTTCAAGTCTGATATTTGCGCTTTTGTCGCGTTATCAGGAATTTTAATTTCATAAACTTCAAGCTGCGGAGTTTTGTTTGCTGGGGAATTTGTTTGGGGAGGTTCCGTGAACAAATGCTGCTGTGATTGCACCATTTTTAAGTCCCCTACTTTCATTTCATTCACGATACAGTTAAGAACCCCATCACGATCATCTATTTTACCTTGAACCCGCACAAAGGCATCAATTTCCATCGCCGAACGGGAAATCGAACCATAAACCTTTGGGAAAATCGCGGCCTCAATTTTACCAGAAGTATCTTCAAGGGTTAATATCGCCATATTTTTGCCGGCTTTAGTAATAATCTGTCGACTGCTGGTAACGAGAGCATGCAGGGTTCGTTGTTGGCCAGCATCTTCAGCTTCGGTTAAAGTGCCAATTAAAGTTCCGTATTTGGCAAAGTAGTTTTTTAATCCTTTTAGTGGATGGTCGGATACAAAAAGACCCAAACTTTCGCGCTCCCATCTTAATATATCTTCCTTCGTCGCTTTTGTATCCCGCAAGGTAAATTCTATAGCCGCTTCATCAACGCCTCCAAAGAGGCCCATTTGTCCGCTCTCTTGTTTAAGTTGAAAGTCTTTCGCGAAACTGGCCAATTCATCCAAACTATCAACAATTGCTTTTCGGTCTCCAAAGGCATCTAAAGCTCCAGAGTAAGCTAAGGCTTCTAAAGTTTTTTTATTCATGAGTTTGGCTGGAACTCTTTTGGCGAAATCTTGTAGACTCGCAAAATGCCCGCCTCGATTTCGCTCGGTAATAATTTGGTTTACGGTTTCTTCCCCTAAACCTTTAATCGCCGTTAACCCAAAACGAATACACTGGTCTCTGCGTTCTTTATTTTCGTCTTCATCTGTGCTAAAAAACGTTTGGGTGGTTTCATCAATTTTAATCACCGTGAAATGGCTGCCCGATTCGTTCACACTCGGAGGCAAAACTTCAATCCCCATGGTTTGACATTCATTCATTTCGAGCACAATTCGATCGGTATTATTTCGATCGGTCGTCATCATGGCCGCCATAAATTCTACGGGGTAATTCGCTCTTAAGTAAGCCGTTTCATATGCGATTCTGGCATAACAAACCGCGTGAGAACGATTGAAACCATAACCAGAAAACGGAACAATAATTTCATCAAAAATTTTAACAGCCAGTTTTTCAGCATAGCCTTTGGCCATTGCCCCGTTGATGAATTTTTCTCGTTGTTCTGCCAAAATAGTAGCAATTTTTTTCCCGATGGCTTTTCGTAAAATATCGGCTTCTCCTAAACTGTAGCCCGCAAATTCTTGGGCAATACGTAAAACTTGTTCTTGATAAACCGCAATTCCATAGGTTTTCTTTAAGATTTGCTCTAAATCTTTGTGCATATATTTCACCGACTTTGGTTGGTGTTTTCCTTTAATATACTGGGGAATGTACTCCATTGGCCCAGGACGATAAAGCGCATTCATAGCCACTAAATCTTCTAACTCTGTTGGTTTTAGTTCTCTTAAATAACGACGCATTCCCGCTGATTCAAATTGAAAAACTCCGGTCGTTTCACCTTCAGCGAGCATCGCAAAAGTTTTTTCGTCATCTAAAGGAATGATGTTTAAATCAAGTTCGATTTTTTGTGCCTGTCGAATGTTTTGAATCGCCTTTTCAATCACGCTCAGATTTTTTAACCCTAAAAAATCCATTTTCAAAAGCCCGACGTGTTCGAGTTGTTGGTATGGATATTGGGTGATTTTCAATTCTTCAGCCCCAGGAGCCCATTGCAAAGGCGTGTTACCGCTCAGTTCATCTTTTCCGATAATTACCGCACACGCATGCACTGAGACATGACGCACACAGCCTTCTAGTTTTTTCCCCAGTTCAAATACTTTCTGTAAAGCCGGAGTGGCCGAAACAAAGCTGGTAAACTCTTTTATTTCTGAAGCATCTTTGAGTGTAAAGCCTGGTTTATTAGGCAGTAACTTCGTCATTTGGTTCATTAACGTGTAGGGAACCCCTAAAGCTCTCCCAACATCTTTCAAGGCCGCCTTGGCCGCTAAGGTTCCAAAAGTACAAACTTTGGAAACCTTATTGGTACCGTATTTTTCAATCACGTACTGCAAAACTTCATCCCGTCTTTCATCAGAGAAATCAATATCGATATCTGGCATCGAGATTCTTTCTGGATTTAAGAATCTTTCAAAGAGAAGTTCGTAATGCAGCGGATCAATATTGGTAATTCCCAGTAAGTAGGCCACAATCGAACCAGCCGCACTCCCCCGCCCAGGGCCGACAGCAATGCCATTGTCTTTGGCGTAATTAATAAAATCTGAAGTAATGAGGAAGTAAGATTCAAATCCCATTTTTCCAATTATACTCAGCTCGTAATCAAGACGAGTATGAGCTTCTTCCACTAAATCAGGTCGGGTCTCATAGCGAACCGGAATTTGTTCGATACATTCTTTTTTTAATTGAGAAGCTGTGTTTTCGCCATTTGGTACTTCAAAATTAGGCAAAAGATCTTGCCCAAAATTCATTTCAAAATCAATAGAATCATTAATGGCGAGGGTATTTTTTCGGGCTGATTCCAAAAGATCGGCCGGTAAATAATTGAGTTCTGTTTCAATCACATTCCAAGGCTTAAACCAATTTCCTTTTAGAGGGCGTAGTCTTTGTGAATCGGTCGCTAAAGAATTTTTGCCAATACAGTAAAGGGTTTCAGCCGCTTCTTCATCATCTTCGGCTGCAAACCGTGCATCTGTGGTAACCACGAAAGGCAAATCAAGATTTGCTTGTTCTGCCAAAAACTTATTAAAAGCCTCCTGGTTTTCGGTCGGGCGAGCGCAAATTTCTAAGTATAAATTATCGGTAAAAAGTAATCTTAGTTTGTCTAAAAAATCTAAAGCTTTAGCCGCTCCTTGTTGATAAAATAAAGTTCCTAAATGACCTTCTGAAGTTCCACTTAAACAAATCAAACCGTCTTTATGAGTTTCGAGTAAATCCCAATCAATTCTTGGTTGATTAAAAAATCCTTCTAAATGTGATTTAGAAATAAGTTGTAGTAAGTTTTTGTAACCCTCTTCGGTTTGAACGAGTAAAACTATATGTTTTTCTTGGCCATCAATGGTCGGTCTTTTTTCAAATCTGGAGGCTTCAGATAAAAAAAATTCAGCGCCTAAGATTGGCTTAACGCCTTCGAATTTTGGGGATTGCTCTAAGAAATCAACCAGTCCATAGCCCACGCCACTATCGGTTAAGGCGACCCCTGGGCAACCATGAGCCTTGGCTACTTCTAAAATTTTTTTGGGCGGCATTGTGCCCGCTAAAATAGAGTAAAACGAGTGCGTATGGAGGTTAACAAAGCTTTTTGACATGAGTAAAAGCAGTATAACAAAACCCCCATTTCGGGCTATATAAATCTTCCTAAAAAATTTAGTTTAAATAGAATTTCTAAAATAATTAAAACAGAAGTCATTAAGATGAAATATTTGGGTTGGTTAATCGTCATTTTAACGCCCTGGTATAGCGCTCAAGCAATACCACCACCAGATATTATTTTAAGTACGCTACAAAGTGTATTACAAGTTTTAGGCGTTATAACGGCGTTTCTGACTATTATGATTTTTAACGCTTTTAAAGACCAATTCTAAAGCTCTGGAATTTAATGAGCTATGACTAACAATCGCTTTCAATTGACTCGTTAACAGCCCGTGGAACAATTCACATTCACGACCCCGAGAAAGCCATTTAAATTATTAGCCGAAACATAAATGGTATCTCCTACTTTTTTCAAACCAGACATACCACTTATATCCGGGTAAGAATTTGTTTTCCACACCGTTGGTGCGGCGGGATCTGAAATGTTAAGAATGGTTAATTGAACATTATTTTCAGAAGTCATAAAGGCATAATTTCCGTCCACATCAATTCCATTCGGACGATTAAGAGAGGGCGTTGTGTAATTCGAAACAATTGAAGGCGCTGCTTTATTAGAAATATTAATCGTGACCAACGCATTTCCAAGGTTTGAAACCACATATGCATAGTTTCCAACAACTTTGATATGTTTCGCGCCATTAAGTTGCGTATTTGATATAGACCCTGTGATAGAAGCACTCGTAGGATTGGTTATATTCACGATGGTAAACGAATCATTGTTGTAACTACTCACATAGGCATAGTTGCCATCAATTACTACTTCTCTTGCTCCGGCAATATTTAAGGTTCTAACCACCGAAGGAGCAGATTTATTAGAAATACTAACCACCGAAAGTTTTCCGGAGTTCTGGGCTGCTACATAGGCATAATTACCCGAAACGGCTACGCTGTAAGCGCCGTCTAAATTCGTATTTGAGACACTCCCTGTAACAACCGGGTTTGTTTTATTAGTAATATTTACAATGGTAAGTCGATCTTGATTGATGCTCGCAACGTAAGCATAATTACCAGACACCTCTACATCATTATTTCCGGTTACGCCACTATTACCACTGAGTGCAACCGCACTAACCAATTTAGGTATCATCGGCGTTATGTCTACGGTATAAAGAATATCTGTTTCGTTAGAGGTTATGTAGGCGTAATTCCCAACCACTTCAATGTTTTCATTGACTCCAAGCATAGGGGTCCTATACGCCGTTGACCTGACTTGGCTGGTCTTATTGGTTACATCAACTTTAAAAAGGGAGGATGAGGCACCATCAGCGCTGTTTTCATATTGAACCAAGTAAACATTATTACCCGAAACGGCTACCCCTCGCAGACCGCGATAATTAGTATCTAATATAACGTTGGTTTGAGAAATATTATTAACATCTGATACATTTAAAGTCACGAAACGTTGATTATTAAAAGAGGCGACATAAGCGTAACCGCCAACAACCGCTAAATCGTCTAACCCATTTAGGTCTGTCGAATTAAAATGATCGCGCAAAGTGGGGTTTGTCGGAGTGGCAATATTAAAAATTGAAAATCCACTTCCCATACTGGCGGTATAAGCATTGTTTCCCACAATTTCTAAATCAAAAATGGCCGGGGCATTAATTGACGCTGCTAAAACAGGAGCGGCTTTATTGGTAACGTTGATTACCGTAAGCTTACCGGAATCATAAGCGGCTATGTAGGCATAGTTCCCCGAAATAGCTATGCCTTGAGGATTTGAAAGCGGAATTGCACTACTAGTTGTAATACTACCCGTTTGAGTCATGTTGGCCGGATTGGAGATATTAATTATCGCCATAGAATCCGATGAAATAGCCGTTACATAAGCATAACTCCCAGAAACAGCTATACCTCTAGCCGCTTGCATCTTATTGGTGGTTAATTGCCCCACTTTGGTAGGATTTGTTTTATCCGAAACATCAAAAGCCATGATGCCGCCAAAATTACTAGCGGCTACATAAACATAGTTACCCGCAACCGCAATATCCCAAGCATTGCCCATGGCTAAATCTTTTACTTTTCCGACCATTTCCACACTATTGGGATTTGAAATGTCAAAAATCATCAAATTTCCAGTTGCACTAATTACGTAGGCATAGTTTCCAGATATTTTAATCGCCGTTGACAAATAAAGACTGCCATCAAGCTGCGATTGTTTCGTAATATTACCAGGGATACATTCAGGATCCGTAATACTAATATTACTCGGTTTATTATTACGAAATGCGGTCCATTCAGCGGCGCTTTTAGTCGGCACAAAAAAAGAGTTCGCACCTGTTTGATCAACCTCTTTACAGACACTGTGAGCATTAATTACTTTTCCAGCTGTAGTAGTTTGGTAGCCAGTTGAAACTGTATTTAGTCCTGAAGAAAATGAAGGGATCAAAACGCACCCTAGCAAAATTAGTCCAGCTAAATGTTTTAAACGAGAAGAATCGTAGAATTTCATTATTGTGTTTTGAGAATTTCAACCTCTTTCTGTAAGGCTTCAATCTGTAGCTGTTGTTCTTTAACGGCTTCAATTAATGGCGCTACTAAATTTCCATATTGAACCGATTTAAAACCATCCGCATCGGTTTCCACTATTTCAGGTAAAACTGACTCTACTTCTTGTGCGATCAAACCAATGGCAGGTTTATTATCAACATTCCAATTGAAAGAAACCCCCCGTAGTTGTTTAATCATGTCTAATCCAGAAATGGAATCAACGTTATGTTTTAAACGCGCATCAGAGGTGTATAGGAATGCCGCCGCGCGAGCTGTTCCATTTACGTCTAAAGCGTAAGCTGGGTTCGTCATTCCGATACCAATATTACCATTTGGCTTAATCATAAATGCGTTTAATTGCATGGTGTTTTCGGTGTTATCGTAATGAATTCGGAAATCCCCATTTTCTAAATTTAATAAAGTCCACCCTTTCTTGGCTGCATCATAAAACTGAATACGAGATTGAGAATTATTAGCACTTGATATTCGCATGCTGGCGATACCGCCTGTATTACTCACTTCTAGTCTACCGGCTGGGGAGCTAGTCCCAATCCCAACATTTCCACCCTTTACCACAAAGCTTGAACCATTAGATCCCACTTGTAACTCACCATCGGTTCTTAAAACACCCGTTCCTGCATAAATTCCTGTCGTAAAGGCATTGGCTGGATTAAGTCTTAACCAAGAATCACTAAATCGAATCACTTCTTTTCCATCTCCATAATAGGCTGATCCTTTAGCATCAATGTCATTCGCTACAAAATTCGCATAGCCTGTTCCGGGATTATCAAACGTTCTAATCGCGCCTGTCGTATCCATTCCAATTTGACTGGCCACCCGCCCGCCCCAATGAAAAGCCACTCGTGGTGCTTGAGCGAGGGTTCCAGACTGTGCCCCTCCATTATTCAATTCACGTACTTCTAAAGCCGCGCTAGTATAAATACTATTGTTACTATTTGAAGCCACTTCCCAATCGCCTGGAGTACCGTCTAAAACGGCGTTCACAGAAGGAATTGTGGCCCACGTATTATCGCCTCTTAAAAATGTGGTCGAGTTCGTGGTTCCCGTTGCACTTAGTTCTGATAAAGCCACCGAATTCGCGGCCAACTTTCCAGCCGTAATTGAGTTGTTAGCAATTCGGGCTAAATCTAACGTGCCGCTCGTAATATTACTCGCATTTAAACCAGAAATAGCACTCCCGTTGCCTCTAAGACTATCGGCATTAATCGTTCCCGCTACATCAAGTGAATACCCCGCCGCCGGATTTCTTTTAATTCCTACATTTCCATTTTCAGATAGCCGGAAATTATCCGTATACCCCGTACCTGCGGCATTCGTCACTCTGAACCACATGCCCCCTCCGAAACTTCCCCCCGCTGTGTTGTCTGCGTAAAATTGATCATACGGATCACTTCCAATATTTAAATTTGTATAACTTCCACCAGCGTTTATCCGTGCATTACCGGCTACATCTAGTCGTTGAGTAGGATCTGTAATTCCAATCCCAACATTCCCCCCATCTTCAACTCTTAACGCTTCTGTGCCACGAACGTTAAATCTTAGATAATTTGAACCAGAGGTTGGAGCCACATTACTGGGAGTCGTAGCATCAATCGTTAATCCTTTAGCATTATTAACGGCTGAAATACTTTGAATTTCTGGTCCACCACTATTATTAATCATTTCTAACTGTTGCGTTGCATTTCGGTTAAAGGAGGCTACGACTCCATCGTTTACCACCTCTAGCTTAGCCGTTGGGGATGTGGTTCCAATCCCAACATTCCCGTTAGTTTGAATTCGCATTTTCTCACTATTATTGATGATAAAGCGAGTGTATGCGTCTTTGGACATATGAATTCCCCAGTTAGCATCTCCATCCATTAAACCAAAACTAGCTCCGTCCCCATCTCCATAAACTCGTCCGTAAACGGTGTCTTCTTTGTCACGGAAAATTTGTTGTATCACGGTGCTATGTTCCCCGTCATAATATAACGCAGAACTATTATCTCCATATAAACGTTGTTCGCCTGTTCCTATTTTTATATTTCGCCCAGTAAGCTCAATTTCTGCCACATTTAATATTGAACCGCCTTGAGTATTAGTATCAGCTCTGTCACTACCAAGGCTCCAAGTATTAGTGGAGTCATTATGCTTGATGTAATCAAAATTTCCACCTCCAGCAGAAAGCAGCGCGTTATTACTTAAATTAAGATCAGTAGTAGCTGTATGGTTCCCTAAATTATCTGCCCCACTTGGTGGTACGGCCCAAGTATTATCCCCTCGTAAAAAAGTTGAAGAATTAGTCGTACCCGTTGCACTCAGTTCAGATAAAGCCACCGAATTTGCCGCCAACTTGCCAGCCGTAATTGAGTTATCTGCAATTCGTGCTAAATTCAGTGTTCCAGCTGATATATTAGAAGCATTAATAGCCGTTAACCCAGAGCCGTTCCCCGAAAAATTAGTCGCTGTTACCGTTCCGGCTACATCCAGAGTAGTTGCAGGATTTGTTTTTCCTATTCCCACATTCCCAGCGCTCGTAATTCTCATTTCTTCGGCCAACACCCCGGCAGCCGCCGTCCAAAAACTTATATCGCCGGCTCGAGTCGTGGTGCCTCCATTGGTTAATTCTCCTCTAATTTCTGCCATAGGTACCGTCCCACCACTTTGATTATGACCAAATCGTACCACTCCTCCAGAGCCACCAGCCGTTGCTGAGTTCTGTAAATTCAACACAGGATCTGCCCCATAGACTGTCAAATTACTGTCTGGGCTTGTGGTTCCAATCCCAACATTCCCGTTAGTTTGAATTCGCATCTTCTCACTGTTGTTCACTAAAAACCCAGTGTGTACATCTTTCTTCATCTGAATCTCCCAGTTTCCGTCTCCATCGAGAAATCCAAAATCAGAGCCGTCACCAGAACCATATATTCGACCGTACACTGTATCATCACTGTCACGTAAAATCATTTGTACGCCTGTAGCGTTGTTACTGTCGACATAAAACCCAGTGCTATTATCACCATAAATTCTCTGTTCCCCCGTTCCAAAAATCACATTTCTACCGTCAGTTCTAATATTTCCGTTTACATGCAGTTTTTCAGCGGGAGCTGAAGTCCCTATACCTACATTCCCAACTGCCACAAAGTCACCTGGAGTATAAGTACCACTCGTAAAATCTGCATTTTGATTCAAACGCAACCAACCATCATTATACTGAACAATGTTTTTCCATCACCATAGATATAAGTCCCGTTTGCCATCAAATCTCCAGACGCATTAATGTTTCCCACTACGTCTAGTTTCTGAATAGGATTCGTAACGCCTATACCAACATCCCCACTGTTGTAATAAATATCTCCGCCGGCTCCATTAGACCAAGCGCCTACAGTGCCGGCATCAATTGAATTTTGAATTGTCTCAATAGCCGTTCTAATTTCATTAATCTGGGTAGCTCTAATAGCTGTACCAATTGCAATTGGTTCACCCCATGTTATGGCAGCTTGAGCCTGACAGGTAAATAAAAATACGGCACTAACGTAAAGCGATTTTGCGATTATTTTTTTCATTTTTGTTTTTAATCATCCCAAAGCATAAATGCACCTGGTGCATTCCGCTAATAATAGCACTTTTAAATAATTAAAACTAGTGTTATTAAAGACATAAAAAAAACTCACCTTTGGGTAAGTTTTTTATATAAACGATATTTAGTTTTTAGCTCGGTATTAAGCAATCTACATTGTATACCCATGGAGACTCTCCATGCGCACCGACATATACCAAGTGACCAAATCCATTGATTTCGTTGGCATAGCTACACATAATTCGGCCACACCAATCAAGCCGTTCTCTCACTGTTTCGTGACCTGCGGCGTGAGTGGCACTACTGGTTGGAACGGCTTCATTGTTGTTCCAAGTACAGTTTTCTTTCCAACTACTTGCGGCTACTTCCGAACCACCATTGTTTTCAACTTGGTTTACGAGTGTATTCCATTTACTTCTAATATCTGAAAGGCTCGTCCCAACGTATCGAATATCATCAAACAGGGCGATTCTTGGAGCGCCCGTTGGAGGGTTAACATCAATACAACCATTCCCTGCATTATCACAATATTCACTCGCGCCAACCTTACCTTCAACATCAAGTTTTAGGTTTGAGTCAGGCGTTGAATCACCAATCCCAACTTGCCCGTTAGCCAAGATTCGCATTCTTTCTGTGTTGTTGATGTTGAATGAAGTGTAATTGTCTTTTGACATACGAATTCCCCAATGGGCATCGCCATCAAGCAAACCAAAATCTGAACCATTTCCAGAACCGTAAAGTCGTCCATACTGAACATCTTGGGCATCTCTCATGATGAGTTGAGTTATAGTGTTATGATGACTATCACTGTACATAGCTGATCCACCATCACCGACAAGTTTTTGGCCATTTCCTCCAAAGTAAATATTTCTACCTCGGGTTCGAATATTACCATTTATATCAAGTTTATCGGATGGGTTATCGGTGCCAATACCAACATTACCGTTCCCCTGAGCGTGAATGACCGTGTTACCAGCCCCGAAAGGACGCAAGTATAGAGTATTGCTACCGTCTGTTTGTAATGACGGCCCCGTATTTTGAGACCCTGAATATTCTTTAAAAGAAAGTTGGTTCCCCGTTCCATTTAAAAAGGCAACGTTTCCGGCCACAACTAATTGTTCTTGCGGGTTAGTCGTTCCAATCCCCACATTTCCATTTGTTCTAACAATAAAACGACTTCCGCCACTACCCGCTTGCAACTCACCATCGGTTCTAAGTGGTAAAGTTCCAGCGTAAATACCATTTGTAAAATCGTTTCCCGGATTAATCCTTAACCAAGGATCACTGTATTGAATAATTGCTTTTCCATCACCACGGTAAACGGTTCCTTTAGCGTCAATATCTTCTGCAACAAAGTTCTCATAGCCCGTTCCTGGATTGTTAAAAGTTCTAATCGCACCGGTCGTATCCATCCCAATTTGACTGGCAACACGCCCTCCCCAGTGGAAAGCCACTCGAGGACTTTGACTTAACGCTCCAGATTGAGCACCACCTTGATTCAATTCTCTAACCTCTAAGGCCGCGCTTCCATAAGCACTAGAATTGCTATTTGATGCCACTTCCCAGTTTCCAGGAGTCCCATCAAGAATAGCGTTCACTGATGGAATCGTAGCCCAAGTATTATCACCCCGTAAAAAGGTGGTTGAATTTTTGGTTCCCCCGGCACTTAATTCAGTCGTCGCTACGAGTGATCCATTCGCTACTTCCGAAGCCCCAACCGCATTTGCCGCAATTTCTGAGGCCGCTACTGAATCGGCGGCTAACTTGCTCGCTGGAATCGAATCATTCGCAATTTGATTTAAATTAAGCGTTCCAGAACTAATGTTTGAAGCGTTTAAAGCCGTTAAACCGGCGCCATTCCCAATAAAGGCTGTGGCGCGAGCGGTTCCATTAACATGCAATCTGTCGGTGGGCGCAATCCCAATCCCTAGACGGCCTGAATTGTCGTACACCATCGTGTTTTGGGTCCCCCAACCTTCTTGCAAATCACTGTAAAAATAAATATTACCGTCAGAGGCAATCCCAATGTTCTCGGCTTCCGGATTAAAATAAGTCGCATTAATGTTCTTCGCCACGTCTCCATTCCCAATATAAAAGGCATCATCTTTTGAAGAAAGCTGTAGTCCGCCACGAGCACTCACCTGTTCTAAAGCTCGGGTTCCCCCACCGTATTCTATAATTGAGGCTCCTGCTGTATTGGCGGTTGAAATAAACTTTGTCGCTTCAACATTCCCGTTAACATCCAACTTCTCACTCGGTACAGCTGTCCCAATCCCAACATTGTTTGTGTTTGCCACCGTTACCACTTCCGCTCCATTCGGAGCATCTAACGTCAATCTAGGACTCCCTCCAGCATCACTTTTTAACGCCACTCGAGCGTTCCAGTTATTGCCTGTATCACTTATCCGTATCCCTCCATTTTGATTCGGACTATAGGCAATCGGTCTTATATGTAACATATCCGCTGGCGCGCTCGTTCCAATCCCAATTCGCCCATTCGTCAATATCCGCATTCGCTCAACATTGTTGATATTAAAACTCGTGAACGTGTCTTTCGCCATTTTCATTCCCCACTGATTGTCTCCGTCCAGTAATCCAAAATTACTTCCATTTCCATCTCCATACACCCGGCCGTAAACCGCATCTTCTTTATCACGAAAAATCATTCCCGTTACCGTTGAACTGTTACTATCTGCAAACAACAAACCGCCATTATCTCCATAAATTCTTTGATCTCCCGTTCCAAATATCACGTTTCTGGCGTCTGTTTTTATACTCCCAGTCGCTTCTATATTGCCTACTACGTCCAGTTTTTCATTCGGAGTAGTCGTTCCTATCCCCACATTCCCCGCATTGTAATAAACACGATTACTCGTTCCTAAACTCCACAATCCTCCCGTTCCACTGTTTATGTCCGTTCTTAATTGTTCTACCGCACCTCGTATCTCGACTATCCCTGCCGCCGTAATTGGAGAACCAGGTGCAATTTGTCCCGCTTTGTCCCAGGTGATCTGAGCTTGGGCAGAAGATGCATTTAAGAATATTAAACCTACCAGCAATGCCAAAGAAAATACAGGCTTCATGTTTGTGTTTGTTTAAAGAGGAATAAAAGGTAAGATACGACACTTTTGGAGTTACTTCAAAAAATATCTGGCTATTATACTCGCATTAAAACATTTAAACAAGACCCAGACTCCATAAATAATTAGCGTTATGTTTATTCATAACGCTAATTTTGAACCCATACTTTTAAGTCCCTTTAAGAGAGAATGTTAATGATTCAAGTTCTAAACCATATATTTTGAACAGAATATAAGCCGTGAATCATTTATTTTAACTGAAGCTTTAATAATTCAAGTTCATATTTTAGCGATTCAGTGCTTTGAGCTAATGATTCGATTTGAGACTGTTGTTCTTTCATCGATTCTAGTAGCAATGGCTTAACTTCCTCATCAATTTCTACTTTTAAATCTTGGATTGATTTGGTAAGGAGTGGGGTTAAATTACCATAGTCAACCGTCCAGGGATCTTGATGGACATCATCACTGCCAGGGTTTACCACTTGTGGATAGACCTTATATAATTCTTGAGCGACGAACCCCGTTTTTGACTTCCCTGGAGCCGCCTTAAAATTATAGTCACGGACCTGCAACTTCATTAGATCGTCTAAGCCATAAGCCGTAGACTCAATATTTTCTTTTAATCGCTCATCTGAGGTCGTTAAAAAATTAACGCCACCAGAATTATTACCATGAACCGAACCCACAATGTTATCATCACTATTTCTAAAAATCACAAAACCATTACTAGAGGTAGGTACTGAACGATTAATACGAATATCAATCCCATCTGCCTGATTCCCAGTATTAGTGTTGTAAACATATAAAAGATCTCCTCCAGAAGCCCCTTCCACATGTAATTTATTGGCTGGATTCGTGGTTCCAATCCCCACATTACCATTGGTTTGAATGCGCATTTTTTCAGAATTATTCACATTAAACATAATGTTGTTGTCCTTTTGCATCCGTATCCCCCAATTTCCATCGCCATCAAGCAACCCAAAGTCGCTGCCATTGCCCGATCCATAAACTCGACCATAAGAAGTTCCTTGTTTATCAGCAAACAGTAACTGTGTTACCGTATTATGATCACTATAATAATTTAAGGCCGAACTCGAGTCTCCAGAAATTCTTTGGCTTCCAGCCCCAAATCTTATATTCCCACCCCGGATTCTGGCATCATACCCGACATCCAGGCCGTAACCAATCGTCGCACCATAACCAATATTTGCCCCATAGCCTACATCTAAACCATAACCGACATCTAACTCTTGCTGAACGGCTGCATTACCCGCCACCGTTAGCTTAGAGCTAGGGTTCGGCGTCCCAATCCCAACATTTCCGCTATGTAAAATGACAAACTGCTCTGTGAATCCACTGTCAACCGCACTCACGCCTGAAGTGGTTCTTTTCCCAAACGAAAACTTGCTCCCTGCCCCTGATGCATTGGCATCCATCACAAAACGCACCGCTGCACGAGACGTAATAACGGTATCAAAGCCCTGACCAGTGTCTAAAGCCCCAATGCTGCCGTAGCCACCAGCAGAAGAATTCGTAAGGATCAATCTGTTCCCCATATCAATTTTTATATTTCCGTTATTTACCTGTAATTTTTCGGATGGCGATATCGTTCCAATCCCAATATTTCCATTCGATGAAACCCTAATGCGTTCCCCATTATTGGCATAAATTGAAAGTTGTCCGTCACCCATTTGTTTGAGTCCGGTATCACTATCACCAATCGCCAGTGAAGCCCCAGATGACAGGTTACCAGTCATGTATGCCGTTCCAATCCCCATTTGATTTTGTACTACTAAATCACCACTGCCTAAATCTGACCATGTGCCGTTCCCCCAGCCGCCAACCGCAACACCACCATCATAAAACATGTGCGCTCCGTCTCGATAAAGCATACGATATTTATTATCCGTTCCTCCCGTATTGTCATCCCAGTCTTTGCCTTGTAAGGCTCTAATATTTCTAATTTCCTGATCATTCGCATTAATGGTCGTTGACGCGGTATGATTTCCTAAATTATCACCAGGAGCTGGCCCCCAGGTATTGTTTCCACGCAGAAATGTACTAGCGTTTTTAGTCCCACTAGCACTTAACTCAGACACTCCTACCGAATTTGCCGCCAGTTTCCCAGCGGGAATAGAATTATTGGCTATCCGCGCTAAATTCAATGTCCCCGAACTTAAATTTGACGCGTTTAACCCCGTTAATCCAGCCCCATTCCCCTGAAAGGCCGTCGCTTTTACCGTCCCCGCTACATCTAGTTTTTGAGTTGGATTTGTGCCTATACCAACATTTCCCGTATCAGCTAACCGAATACTGTCGACGTAGCCTGTCCCTGCCGCATCCGTTACCCGAAACCACATCCCCCCACCAAAACTTTTTGCCGCGCTATTATCCGCATAAATCTTATCCTGTGCTTGACTTCCTATTCGTAAATAAGGGTAATTACCGCCCGCATTAACCAACAGGTTTCCCGCTACTTCTAATCTTTCACTCGGAGTCGTAGTGCCAATTCCCACATTCCCGGTCCGGTCAAACGTAGCAATTGTCGCTCCATCATATGCGCCCGCAGTTGTTGAAGCCTGTACTCTTAAATCATCAGCTCCAGAATTGTATTCTAGTCGCATCCCGTTCGTCGCATCCACTAACGCAATGTTTGGTGAAGTGCCAGTTTGTTCAAATAAAGCTGTTGGTTGAGCGTTTCCTGCTTTTACTACGTGCAAAGCTGTTTCTGGAGACGTGGTTCCTATCCCCACATTGCCCCCATTAATAAAATTATTACCGTTACCCGTTAAACGCCATTGCGCATTGCCATTCTCGTGGTACGTAATTCCTTGTTGGGTCGCGTAATTAAAAAAATCTCCACTATTGCCCCCACCAAAATAAAATCGATTCCCATCCATTCTTATATTCCCTGTAACGTGTAGCTTTTCAGAAGGGCTTGAGGTACCAATCCCAACATTCCCATTCGCTAAGATTCGCATTCTTTCTGTGTTGTTTATATTAAAACTCGTAAACGTGTCTTTTGCCATTTTTATTCCCCAGTTAGCATCTCCATCCATTAAACCAAAGTTTGCCCCATTTCCATCTCCATAAATTCGACCGTAAACCGTATCTTCTTTATCTCGATAAATACTTTGTACTACCGAACTGTGATTACCATCCATATAAAGAGCTGAATTGTTATCTCCATAAATCCTTTGCGCCCCCGTACCAAAATCTACCGTTCGGCCGCTTAATGAAATATTCCCCGTGGCGATCGACCCTCCACCCGAAGTACCTGCATTCATATCGGGTCGATCACTCCCAAAATTCCACGTGTTAGTACTATCATCATGCTTTATAAAATCGAAGTTTGATCCGCCAGCACTCACTAATGCCCGATTGTTTATATATAAATCTTGCGAAGCGGAATGATTCCCTAAATTATCCGCCCCACTTGGCGGCACAGCAAAGGTGTTATCCCCTCTTAAAAAAGTAGAAGTATTTTTTGTACCTCCCGCACTTAATTCTGAAATACCAACCGAGTTAGCGGCCAACTTGCCCGCTGGAATAGAATTATTGGCAATTCGAGCTAAGTTCAAAGTTCCAGAACTTATATTTGACGCATTTAAACCACTTAAACCCGCTCCATTACCTTGAAACGCGGTGGCTTTGGCTGTTCCATTTACATCTAGTTTTGCCGACGGTGAAGTAGTTCCAATCCCTACATTACCTCCCGCTATTAAGTTACCAGGTGTGTAGACACCCGAAGTAAAATCACCAGATTGATTTAAACGCAACCAAGCATCATTATACTGAACAATGTTTTTCCCATCCCCTTGGTAAACGGTGCCAGTGGCGTTAATATTTCCAGCCACTAACGCATTTCCGTTTACATGTAATCTTTCGGTTGGGGCAATGCCAACCCCTAATCTTCCACTATTGTCATACACCATTGTATTTTGTGTCCCCCAACCTTCTTGTAAATCTGTGTAAAAATAAATATTTCCGTCTGAAGCTATACCAATGTTTTCGGCTAATGGGTTAAAGTAGTTGGCATCAATATTTTTTGCCACATCCCCATTCCCAATATAAAAAGCATCATCAGCTGATGACAACTGAATACCCCCTCTATTTGAAACTTGTTCCATCGCTCTGACTCCCCCATTGTATTCCAAAATTGATCCTCCTGCCGATGAAGAAGTTGAAATAAATTTTGTCGCTTCAACGTTTCAGTTTACATCTAACTTCTGGCTCGGATTTGTGGTTCCAATTCCCAAATTACCATTTACTGCCACTCTTAATCTTTCAGTAAAAGCATTATTTGAAGTATTTAAATGTCCGACTTGTAAAACTTCGCCATTGGGAACTGTTAAATCTTTAGTTCCCCCAGAAAGAAGTAAATTTGAATTAGTCGTCGCCTCAATTTGCAAAACAGCATTTGGTTTGGTCGTACCTATCCCCACTTTCCCATCGGCTTTCAAGGTCATAATAGAATTCAAATTTACATCCTGGCCAGCGGTTACGCCACTTCCAAGTTCGAAATACATAGCGGCATTATTGGCAGAATCGGTATTAACCTCAATTCGCGCTGCATTTCCGTTTGCATCGGGTACTCCGCCCTTGTGATTCCAAGTCACATTCGCATTACCTTTGCCATCATTTACGGTTAAAGCCACACTGCCAGAACCATTACCCGCTTCAATGTCTGAAGTAGTTCTCACTTGTCCCGTAATATCTAAGCTTACGGCTGGATTTGTTTTTCCAATCCCTACCTTACCATTGTTATAATAAATACTATTTCCCGAACCAAGGTTCCAGGCTCCAACTAAGCCGGTATCAATTTCTTCTTTAATATCAGCTACCGCATCTCGAATTTCAAGAATTCCTGAAGCGGTGATGGGCGCTCCCGGAGCAATATTACTAGCATCATCCCAGGTAATTTGTGCTTGTGTTAGCACTGGATAAATTATTAACACTCCCAACCCCAATACCAACAATGCTGAAAATTTCATATGACTTTTGTTTTAATTTTTTTGTTTTTTACGTCTGTTTAAGAAGCCCTCTAAAAAGCGATTTCAAGTTAAGACTTCAAACCAACCTACCACATATAAACAAAAAATTCCAGACTTTTTTTAACCTTTTATCTCTATAACTCAATCATACATTCAATAAGCCAGTCTTGCTGGTTTTTTAACTCATATTTAAATATAAAAGTAGTTATGCCTCACTCTCTGCTAAAAGCTCTTACACAACCAATAGATTTAAATACCTAAAAACAGTTTCTTGTCTTTTAGTCGATTTTTTTGAATGATTTTATAAATACAAAAACCGTTAAATTTTTGTATTTTAACAGTAAAAAAGTTCGAACCAGAGATGAAAATCTTACTGGGCTCGAACTTATTTAAATAAGCTGCAGAGTTAAAATAAAGTTTTAATCAATATGACAACATTTTGCTTGAGCTACCGCACCGTGTAAACAAGCACCACCAATAGCGTAAGTGTTACGCCAGGTTTTAGTTCGCTCATCAAAATATGCTGTGCGCGCATTTGACCAAGCCCCGCACCAGCCTGCATCGATTCCAGCATTATGAGCGGCCCCAAATCTATCTCTCACAAATCCAAAATCGTACCCAAGTTGCTCACAACGTCTGCTTGCATCCTCTGGCATAACATGGTATCTATTTCCATCCGGTCTTTCTGCCCCAGCAAGCTCAAAACCTTGACTCCAATTTACAGTCGTACATTTGGTTTTCAAATCATCGGCAGCAGTACAATTGGCTCCGTTGGCATCACAATAATTGGAAGCATGAATATTGCCTGAGGCTCTAATGTTCCCGGTTACATGTAATTTTTGCGTTGGACTAGTGGTTCCAATTCCCACGTTTCCATTGGCATAAGGAATAGCAATGCGCCAGGTGTTTCCTGTTACATCCCATATTCCATAGGTATCAACACTATCATTATTTCCAAAAGTCACCGCTCGATTTGGTGTAACGGCTCTAAATGAAGCCCAATTAGTGGCACCGGTTGTCTGGCTTTGAACCACATTATCAGTGTTGTTTAAAATCGTGAGTTTCTCTGCTGGAGCTGTAGTCCCAATTCCCACATTACCATTGGTTCTAATGCGCATTTTTTCAGAATTGTTCACATTAAACATAATGTTGTTGTCTTTTTGCATCCGAATACCCCATTGGCCATCACCATCTAATAACCCAAAGTCTGCCCCATTTCCAGAACCGTAAAGTCGTCCATACTGAACATCTTGGGCATCTCTCATGATGAGTTGAGTTATAGTGTTATGATGACTATCACTGTACATAGCTGATCCACCATCACCGACAAGTTTTTGGCCATTTCCTCCAAAGTAAATATTTCTACCTCGGGTTCGAATATTACCATTTATATCAAGTTTATCGGATGGGTTATCGGTGCCAATACCAACATTACCGTTCCCCTGAGCGTGAATGACCGTGTTACCAGCCCCGAAAGGACGCAAGTATAGAGTATTGCTACCGTCTGTTTGTAATGACGGCCCCGTATTTTGAGACCCTGAATATTCTTTAAAAGAAAGTTGGTTCCCCGTTCCATTTAAAAAGGCAACGTTTCCGGCCACAACTAATTGTTCTTGCGGGTTAGTCGTTCCAATCCCCACATTTCCATTTGTTCTAACAATAAAACGACTTCCGCCACTACCCGCTTGCAACTCACCATCGGTTCTAAGTGGTAAAGTTCCAGCGTAAATACCATTTGTAAAATCGTTTCCCGGATTAATCCTTAACCAAGGATCACTGTATTGAATAATTGCTTTTCCATCACCACGGTAAACGGTTCCTTTAGCGTCAATATCTTCTGCAACAAAGTTCTCATAGCCCGTTCCTGGATTGTTAAAAGTTCTAATCGCACCGGTCGTATCCATCCCAATTTGACTGGCAACACGCCCTCCCCAGTGGAAAGCCACTCGAGGACTTTGACTTAACGCTCCAGATTGAGCACCACCTTGATTCAATTCTCTAACCTCTAAGGCCGCGCTTCCATAAGCACTAGAATTGCTATTTGATGCCACTTCCCAGTTTCCAGGAGTCCCATCAAGAATAGCGTTCACTGATGGAATCGTAGCCCAAGTATTATCACCCCGTAAAAAGGTGGTTGAATTTTTGGTTCCCCCGGCACTTAATTCAGTCGTCGCTACGAGTGATCCATTCGCTACTTCCGAAGCCCCAACCGCATTTGCCGCAATTTCTGAGGCCGCTACTGAATCGGCGGCTAACTTGCTCGCTGGAATCGAATCATTCGCAATTTGATTTAAATTAAGCGTTCCAGAACTAATGTTTGAAGCGTTTAAAGCCGTTAAACCGGCGCCATTCCCAATAAAGGCTGTGGCGCGAGCGGTTCCATTAACATGCAATCTGTCGGTGGGCGCAATCCCAATCCCTAGACGGCCTGAATTGTCGTACACCATCGTGTTTTGGGTCCCCCAACCTTCTTGCAAATCACTGTAAAAATAAATATTACCGTCAGAGGCAATCCCAATGTTCTCGGCTTCCGGATTAAAATAAGTCGCATTAATGTTCTTCGCCACGTCTCCATTCCCAATATAAAAGGCATCATCTTTTGAAGAAAGCTGTAGTCCGCCACGAGCACTCACCTGTTCTAAAGCTCGGGTTCCCCCACCGTATTCTATAATTGAGGCTCCTGCTGTATTGGCGGTTGAAATAAACTTTGTCGCTTCAACATTCCCGTTAACATCCAACTTCTCACTCGGTACAGCTGTCCCAATCCCAACATTGTTTGTGTTTGCCACCGTTACCACTTCCGCTCCATTCGGAGCATCTAACGTCAATCTAGGACTCCCTCCAGCATCACTTTTTAACGCCACTCGAGCGTTCCAGTTATTGCCTGTATCACTTATCCGTATCCCTCCATTTTGATTCGGACTATAGGCAATCGGTCTTATATGTAACATATCCGCTGGCGCGCTCGTTCCAATCCCAATTCGCCCATTCGTCAATATCCGCATTCTTTCTGTGTTGTTGATGTTGAATGAAGTGTAATTGTCTTTTGACATACGAATTCCCCAATGGGCATCTCCATCCAGTAACCCAAAATCAGCTCCATTTCCCGCCCCATAAACTCGACCATACGTGGCGTCTTCTTTGTCTCTTAATATAATTTGTGTGCTTGTACTGTTATTAGAATCTATGTACATCGCCGCCCCATTATCTCCATAAATTCGCTGGTCTCCTGTCCCCATAATCACATTTCGTCCACTCAATTCAATATTCCCCGTGGCGATCGACCCTCCACCCGAAGTACCTGTATTCATATCGGGTCGATCACTCCCAAAATTCCACGTGTTAGTACTATCATCATGCTTTATAAAATCGAAGTTTGATCCACCAGCACTTACTAAAGCCCGATTATTTATATACAAATCTTGCGAAGCGGAATGGTTCCCTAAATTATCCGCCCCACTTGGTGGTACGGCCCAAGTATTATCCCCTCGTAAAAAAGTGGTGGTGTTAGTCGTACCCGTCGCACTCAGTTCCGACAACGCCACCGAATTTGCCGCCAGCTTGCCCGCGGTAATACTATTATTGGCGATTCGGGCGATATTCAACGTCCCCGAACTTAAATTTGACGCGTTTAACCCCGTCAATCCAGCCCCATTACCCTGAAAGGCTGTCGCTCTGGCCGTTCCTACAACATCTAGCTTTTGCCCAGGGTTGCTGGTACCAACTCCCACATTATTATTATTGGCTACACTTACGACTTCTGTGCCATTAGGGGCATCAAATGATAAACGCGGTGAACCACCAGCATCACTTTTTAACGCCACTCTGGCGTTCCAATTGTTTCCCGTATCACTCAACCGAATCCCTCCGTTTTGGTTCGAACTATAAGCAATCGGTCTTAAATGTATCATATCCGCTGGAGCACTCGTTCCTATCCCAATTCTTCCGTTCGACAAAATTCGCATTTTCTCACTATTGTTGACGCGAAAACCAATATTATTGTCTTTCTGCATCAATATACCCCAATTAGCATCGCCATCCATTAACCCAAAATTACCTCCATTTCCATCACCATAAATTCGACCGTAAACCGTATCTTCCTTGTCTCGGTAAATACTTTGCACCACCGTGCTGTGATTTCCATCCATGTACAAGGCCGATGAATTATCTCCATAAATTCGTTGATCACCCGTTCCAAAAATTACGTTCCGTCCATCCGTTCGAATATTTCCGGTCACGTGTAACTTCTCTGCTGGACTCGCCGTCCCTATCCCTAAGTTTCCATTTCCTTGAATAATTCCTTGGTTCCACGTTAAGTTGTTCCCTCTTAATTGAGTTGTATCACCGCTTCCAGCCCCTAAATAGGTATTAGTTGAATATAAGTAAGTGTTATTGCTCCCTCCGCGTACATAAAAATCATCATCCGTTGCTATTCGGTTTGCTTGATCACGGAATAAAGAAGTGTCAGTCGCACCAAGCATTAAGTTCCCCGTTACTAAGGCGTTCCCATTAACGTGTAATCTCTGGGATGGTCCAATTCCTATCCCCAGTTGTCCTGAATTATCAAACACCATGGTCTGTTGGGTACCCCAGCCTTCTTGTAAATCGCTGTAAAAATAAATGTTTCCGTCTGACGCAATCCCTATATTTTCCGCGTTGGGATCAAAATAGGTTGGATTTAAATTATTTGCCACGTCCCCATTTCCGATAAATAATGAGTCATCCCGGGATGATAATTGTAATCCCCCACGGTTTGAAACCTGTTTTAAGGCCGCAGTCCCCCCTTCGTACTCAAGAATATTGTTTCCCGCATTACTTGCAGTGGACCGAAAAGTGTTCGCTTCTACGTTTCCCGCTACATCTAATTTTTGCGTTGGGCTACTGGTACCCACTCCCACATTCCCACTATTGTAGTAGATGCTATTAGTAGAACCCAAGTTCCAAGCTCCACCAGCCCCCGTATCAATTTCTTGTTTAATCTCCTCAACAGCATTTCGAATCTCTACAATCCCAGCAGCCGTAATGGGCGCTCCAGGGGCAATATTATTGGCATCATCCCAACTAATTTGTGCTTGTGTGATTATTGGATTAACCAGTAAACTCCCCAACCCCAGTAACGACCTGTAGGAAAATTTCATGTGCTTTTGGTGTTTATTTTTTTGTTTTTACGTCCGTTTAAGAATCTCTCTAAAAGCGATTTTAAGTTAAGACTTTAAACCATCTTACCACACAATAGAGAAAAATTCCAGAATTTTTTTGATAATTTTTTCGTATAACTCTGTCATACAATCAACAAAGCAGCCTTGCCGATTTTACAGCAAATATTTAAACAATAAATCAATTATAATTACTTGTCCTCAAAAGACTATCAGCCTTTTAATAGACTAAACTGATGGACCATAAAAAAATAATCGAAGTGATTGATTTGTTGACTTTTTAATACGATTATTAATTGAGGTTTGTTTATCAGTGCAAACCAAGGAACATTCTTAAGAAGTACTTCTGCCACCGTAAAAATGACATCAGCAAAATTTAATAAGGTTTGAACCACTAACTTGGAATGTCGTAACCACTGGTTTGTAATATGTAATCTAATTGTTCAACCGAAGCCGCGTTATTTTGGGCTACTTGATACGTAATATTCCCTTGAATCGTTTGATGCGCGAGTGACTGATCAAACATCACCATTTTCCCTGAATCATCGGTCTGCATGGCATTCGGAATTTGAAAAACTGAATTTTGGCGAATATGATTTGCCACTGCGTAATTCGACATCAATATTTCATAAACTAAAACTCTTCCACCATCGGTTGATTCCAGCAAACGCTGACAAATAACCATCGATAAAGTTGAGGCTAATTGAGATCTAATTTGTACTTGTCGTTCAGCCGGGAAAACATCAATAATACGATGAATCGTTTCTGCCGCGCTGTTTGTGTGCAGGGTTGAAAAAACCACATGTCCAGTTTCTGCAGCAGTTAAAGCTGAAGAAATCGTTTCTAAATCACGCATCTCTCCCACCATAAGCACATCTGGATCCTCACGCAGGGCGGCTTTTAAACCTCTCTCAAAGCTATAAACATCACGTTCCAAGTTGCGTTGATGAACGATACTTGTATCAGAATTAATAATAAATTCGATTGGGTCTTCCAGTAAAATAAAGTGTTCTGCTTTGTGATCGGCTCGCGCCTTAATCATTGAGGCCAAACTGGTTGATTTACCATGCCCTGTTGCCCCAGTTACTAAAATCAAACCTTTGTTTAATTTTTTAGCGTGCTCAAGTACAAAGTTTGGTAATCCCGTGGTTTCAAAACCAGGAATAACCGCTGGAATCATCCGAAAGGCTAAAGCGACTCCATCACGTGTGTGATAGGCGTTACAGCGAAAACGAAATTTTTTATTTGAAGTGTGTACAAAATCTACATCACGAATTTCTTCTAATTTTGCTTGTTGCTTTGGGCTTAAAATATGCATCAACAGCTCATCAATTTCACGTTTTGCAATCGGTTCACCTACCGAGGTAATACGTCCGCTAATACGAAAATAAACCGGTCGCCCAGGACTGATATGAGTATCAGAGGCATCTTTTTCACCAGCGTAGTTAAGAATTTGGTCAAGATCGATCATGTTATGAAATGTTATTAAGCTCGAAGAGCGCTTTTAATTGATTTTTATCGGTTGCGTACTCATACGCGACTTCATTTGTAATTTGTTTAGACATCACCAAGCTCACCAAAGACTGTTCAAATAAAATCATTTGCCCACTACTATCGGTTTGCATCACATTTGGAATCTGAAAAATTTTATCCTGCCGAATATAATTGGCGATCGCGTAATTCATGGTCAATATTTCAAACGCTAATACTCGTCCTTCACCGTTGGCTCGTGGCACGAGTCGTTGCGAAATAATCATCGATAGGTTAGACGCCAACTGACTACGGACTTGCGGTCTTTGCTCTGGGGTAAAACTATCAAGAAACCGCGTAATCGTTTGCACCGCCGTATTTGTATGCAGCGTTCCCATTACCATATGACCCGTTTCCGCCAGCGTCAAAGTTGAAGCCATCGTCGATTGATTTCGTATCTCACCAATCATGAGTACATCTGGATCTTCTCGAAGAGAACCAATAATTCCCGCTTCATAATCGAGTACATCACGTCCAATTTCTCTTTGTTGAACTACACTATCATGACTTTGAATTAAATATTCAATTGGATCCTCAATCGTTAAAATATGTTGAGGTCGAGCTAAGGCTCGAGCTTGTAACAATGAAGCCAAGGTTGTCGATTTCCCTTGTCCGGTTGGACCGACCACTAAAACTAATCCACTTGATGCACTCACCAGTTTTTCTTCCACAAAGGCGGGAAAACCAATCGTGTTAAATTCTGGAACCCTTGGCATAATGACTCTAAAACAAGCCGATAAACCGGTATTAGTAAAAAAAGCATTTCCTCGCAGACGATGTTCGCCTTGTGAAAACATGAAATCAACTTGGCGATCTGACTTTAAGGTTTGCAATTGAATTGGCGTCAACATTTGGGCAACTGAAGTTTCAATAAACTCTTTAGGCACGGCTTCTCCCATGGCTTGCATTTGCCCATTCTGACGTATAAAAATAGGTTTTCCCGCAATCAAATGAAGATCGGAAATACCGTTATTTGCTACGTAATCAATAATCTGCTTAATATCCATGGATATGATAAATATCCAAATATTATACCAGATCTAAAACATATATACAAGTCCGCAAACTTAGAATTTATAGAGTAGGATTTACTTTCCCTCGTCTGAATGGATTTTTATTTAAGGCCATTGGGTCGGCTTTCAATTTTCCAGCCCGAATTCGACGTTGTTCATCAATAGGTAATGCCGCAAAATTGGCGCAGTCAATTGAACAACAACCTGAAAACTCAGTGTTGCAATTTTCACATTGTATAAAAAGCAAATTACACGCTAGATTACTACAATTCGTGTGTTCATCACATTGATTACCACACTGATGACAAGTACTTAAAACGTCTTCAGTAATACGTTCTGCCGTTCTGCCATCAAAAACATAATTTTTCCCTTTAAATTTAGATTCCAGACCTTGAGCCTTAACTTGATGGGCATACTCAATAATGCCACCATGCAACTGGTAAACATTTTTAAAGCCATGATGACGCAAATAGCTACTGGCTTTTTCACAACGAATGCCGCCCGTGCAGTAGAGCAAGACTTCCTTTTCCTTATCGTCTTTTAAGGCTTCTTTTACCATCGGCAGCTCTTCTCTAAAAGTAGCCGAGTCAGGCGTAATGGCGCCTTCAAAGTGTCCCACTTCAGACTCATAAAAATTTCGCATATCGACACAAACCACATCTTTTTCTTCCAATTTTTTATGAAACTCAAGCGCATTCAAATGCTGACCAACATCAGACGCATCAAAAGTTTCATCATCTAAGCCATCAGCTACAATCTTATTCTTAATTTTAATAGTCAGTTTCCAAAAAGCATCATTTGGGTCTTCTATGGCGTGTTTGAAAGGCATATTTTCAAATTCAGGCCAGCGGTTTAAGTCATCAATAAAGGCGTCCCACTGTGGCTCTGGCACATTCATTTGGGCATTAATCCCCTCTTTAGCAACGTAAATTCTGCCTAAAGCCCCAAGTTTTTCCCATCGAGCAAAAAATTCATTTCTGGTTTCGATTGGGTCTATAATTTTTACATACCGGTAAAAAGAAAAAGTACGGCGTTTAAAGTCTTCTGACGCTAACCGTGCAAGCGCTTGTTCTTTATTAAGTCGATTTTTCAAAAAATGTGGATGTGCCATTTCAAAGGCAAGATAATTAAAATAAGCGCGCTATCAAGCCTTATTTTGAATCTTTAAGACGGATATTTCTAGTCAGGCTAAGGCGTCCAAATGGTGGTATCAAAAAAAACTTGGCTCATAGTTCTAATTTCTCCATCTGAATATTGTACCTCCAGCGTTGCGGGCGTCAGTGGTTCCGCAATCATGAAAGTGTAAATCAAAGGATTTTCATCTGTATAAACGGCCTCAGAAGGAAAAGTGTAAGTCATTGGTTCACGATCTTCTAATCGCAAAATAAGGGTTGCCCCAATAGATTTTTCTTCTTTAGGAAGCACAATGCGAGAATAATGCTCCCCATCTACAGGAATTTGCGTTTGAGTTGCAACTGAAACTTCCTCCGAATCGGTGGTTACCAAATTCTCAGTTTGGTTAGACCAAAGCACAATTCCGCTTCCAACCAATGCTATCACTAAAACCGTCCCGATAATTCGATTCATCAAACTGACTCTAGTAAACCCTTAAATCATTTCAAATTAGTTTCCCACCTAAAATTATTAATTTTAAGTCACGAATCTCTATGTCAGTCGGTTAGACAAACCCAGACGCATTAGTATATTCGCCCACGACTTAAACTACCCCAGATGCTACAATCTTTTCTCGACACACTGATCGGCAATTATAATGATAAACAAATAAAACGTATCGGTAATGCTCTACCTGAAATTAATAAACGCGAGCATGATTTTCAAGCCTTAAGTGATGAGCAATTGAAAGCCAAATTTGCGGAGTGGAAAAAAGAACTCACCGAAAACCCAGAACTTTTAGAGAAAAAAACAAATGAGATTTTAGCGGGCATCAAAAATGCCGCTCGTCGTTTAGTGGGTCATAAATATGATGTTCGCGGGAAAGAAATGGTTTGGGAAATGATTCCTTATGATGTGCAACTCATTGGGGGTTTAGTTTTGAACGAGGGTAAAATTGCGGAAATGAAAACCGGTGAGGGAAAAACCTTGGTAAGCACCCTTCCGGTAATTCTAAATGCGTTGTGTGGTAAAGGCGTTCACGTAGTAACGGTTAATGATTATTTAGCCCAACGTGATGCTGAATGGATGAGACCTATTTATGAATTTTGTGGTTTAACCATGGGTATTATTGTTCATGGAGTTAATAATGAAGAACGAAAAGCGGCATACGCGGCCGATATTACTTACGGTACGAACAACGAGTTTGGCTTTGATTATCTGCGTGATAACATGGCCCAAAGTAGTAAAGAGCAGGTACAACGAGAACTCCATTTTGCCATCGTCGATGAAGTGGATTCGATTTTAATTGATGAAGCACGGACTCCCCTGATTATTTCGGCTCCCGCCGAAGAATCAACCGATAAATATTTGCAGTACTCTAAAGTGATGCAAAGTTTAACCAATGAAGAGGACTATACGATTGATCTCAAACAAAAAGCCGTTCACTTAACCGAAACCGGTGTAAAAAAACTAGAAGGCTTACTGGGTATAGACAACATGTTCGCTGATGGAGGATTTGAAGCCGTTCACCATGTTGAAAATGCGCTTAAAGCTCGAGTGGTAATGCAAAAAGATCAAGACTACGTTGTGCGTGATGGGCAAGTAATTATTGTGGATGAATTTACAGGACGTTTAATGCCAGGGCGTCGATTTTCAGATGGGCTCCATCAAGCTATGGAGGCAAAAGAAGGGGTGGATATTCAAAGAGAATCAAAAACACTCGCCACGGTTACCTTTCAAAACTATTTCCGTCTTTACACGAAACTAGCGGGAATGACCGGTACCGCGGAAACCGAGGCGGAAGAGTTTGCTAAAATTTATCGACTCGACACGCTTAGTATTCCCACCAACAAACCTGTTGTACGACAAGATTTACCCGATAAAATTTTCAAAAACGAACGCGGGAAACTAAAAACTTTAGTAGCAGAAATTAAACGACTTAACGCTAATGGTCAGCCCGCTCTAATTGGAACGGTTAATATTGATAAATCAGAACAAATATCAGCCTTTTTAACCGAATCAGGCATCAAGCACGAAGTATTAAATGCCAAACAACATGAACGAGAAGCCGAGATTGTGGCTAATGCCGGACAACCGGGCGCTGTTACGATTGCCACAAACATGGCGGGTCGTGGAACCGATATCAAACTAGGGAAAGGCGTAAAAGAAGCTGGTGGACTCGCGATTCTTGGGACGGAAAGACATGAATCTAGGCGAATCGATAATCAGCTACGAGGTCGAGCGGGGCGTCAAGGAGACCCTGGCTTTACTCAGTTTTATGTCGCCATGACAGATTCACTTATGCGACGATTTGGAGGTGAAACCATGGAAAAAATGATGGAACGAATGGGATTACCAGAAGATGAGGCCATTCAAAATAAAATGATTTCTAAATCGGTTGAAAACGCCCAGAAAAAAATTGAAGGGTTTCATTTCGACGCTCGAAAACATGTGGTGCAATATGACGATGTGATGAACATTCATCGAGAAAAAATTTATGCTCGGCGACGAAAATTGCTTTCTTCAGACGCTATTCTTGAAGATTTAGAAGTCATGATTAAAGAACTCGGGGAACAAATAGTCCATAACAATGCCCCCTCACAAAACCACGATAATACTTGGGATACCGATGAAATCGCTAAAGCAGTAAATGCCATTTATTACGATTTAGAAGCGCCTATTGAAGCCGACGAACTTGAAAGCTTTCAGCATCGAGATGAACTCGTTGAAACGGTTCAAAATTATCTACTGAGCGGTTGGGATAAAAAACAAGATGAATTTCCAGAGGAAGTAGTGGATGAAGTTTCTAAACACGTGACGCTTCGTTCAATTGATCAATTATGGCTTGAACACATTGATGAAATGACTCATTTGCGTGATCGTGTCGCTTTATCTGGCTACGCCCAAAAAGATCCTGTCATGGAATATAAAGCCGAAGCCTTTAAAATGTTTGGCCGTTTACTCAACAACATTCGCTTAACGGCGGTTGGAAATTTATTCCGAGTTCATTTTAAAGAGCGTCCACCTACACCGCCTAAAAAAGACTTAAGTAATTTACAAACCAACGACGCCCAAATTAATCAAACACTTGAAGATACAGGTGAATTTGGCGTGGGGGAAACAAAAGGCGCTGATGGACTCAGTCGACAGCAAAGACGGGCTCAAGACAGAAAAAAGTAAAACAGATTCTCGGCTTTGGTTTGCGAGCCCGAAATCAAAGGTTTAAAATTTAAATATGAAAATAAAAAAATTTGTCCTTTTATGCACTCTGCTTCCAAGCCTGAGCTTCGCTCAATCAAGCGGTGAAGGGATTGGAACTTGTAATGCCAGTTTGCCACCGGTAGATGCCAAAAGGTGTAATGATCCGAGTTATTTTGCAGAATACAGAGCCGCGGCAGACGCGGCCACAAATGAGGCGAATGATAAAGCCACCAATGAGATATATCAAGATAATCAAGCCAACAACGATACCGTGGTTTCCACTTCTACCGATAATTTAAAGAATTTTGCCCAATGCCAAATTGATATTTGCAAAACGTATTTTGAAACCTGTACCAGTGGCGAGATTGAAGATGTCAGTGCCAGAAGATTTGAAGAAAACACGGGACAGTGTTACGACCAAAGTGAAAAACGATTTGCTGTAGCGAAAGGACTCAATAATGCGGCTGTTAAGCGTAATGCTCAAATTAAAGCGCTTACTACCATAGAAGAGAAAGCGCGAGCCATCATGTCTCGCCAAAAAGAAATACTGATTCCTATTTTGCAAAATATTGTTGAAATGACCGGCGAATGGGCCAGTAAGGGCAGTCATTTAATTCGTGAAACCCGAGACGTTGATAAAAGTACGGTGCAGTAGAATCAATTTAGTTTTATCGATCTGAACTAGATTCGGTGTTCTCTGGCATCGCTAACACAAACTGTTGTGAGTTCAACCACTGAGAAATCAAACTCACCGGGATAAGTGATTGATCATTAGATTCTTCTTCTGTATCGATCTCGATTTTTGCCAAACCTTTGAAACAACCGGTTTCGGTTCGAGCCACTAATCCCCCGTTAAACGTTTCTTCACCATTGGTGGTGAAACGCGTCGCGCCATTTTCTTCAGCAACAAAGTTTGCTAAACCATTTAAAATAACGACATCTTCTGGCTCATCTGCCTCAGATTCAAGCGGTTCAAAACCATAGACATTCAACTCATCTCCAATTCTAAAAACTGAATCTTTCATACATTGAGCCGTATAATCAGGCCAATATTGGTTCGCAAAATCATCAAATGGCGTCTCTGGATCCGCTAAATCTTTGCCTCCCTCAGTGTGAACCGTCTCAATTTTAAGTAACACTAAATCCGCCTCAATTTTATTTTCTGGGGTACTAAGATCCGGTTGAACTTTCGCCGAAAAAAACTGCCAACCATCATCACTAGGTAAAGCCACAATACATCCCTCTTCATGCATTGGCTGTGGCAAAACCGATTTTAAAGTCAGCAAAAGACGTGCTTTTTCATCTAAAAATAACGCAGTATGAAATGTTCCTTCTGAAGCTCTAGTAAAACCTTGTCCCGGCAAAGGACAGTGCACCCAAGCCGTGTAAGGCTCAAGCTCTGGCATACTGGTTTCAGTTGAACCTCCGCCACCACCAGTAAGACCCATCAGTAAGGCGAGTAAATCAAAAGGAATTTCATTTCCATTTTCCCAACAAGGCACACTGGCTCTTTGATTTTGACATATATGTTCAATCGACTGCAAAGCCTGATCTTGCTGCTGAGTAGTTTCATTCATGACTTCCATATTTTGAGTCACTCGTTCATTAATCGCGGCATTACCCTGTCCGGCAATATCATTGTGTTGAGTCACACGGCGATCTCTTTCATCATTCACCGTTTTAGATTGGCGGTCAAAATCATCGGTAGCACGACTACTCGATATGACTCTTAACTGACTTTGCCCACTTTGACCTAAAGTACTAAAGGGGCTTTGTGCCCAGGCATTAATATAAAATGTTTGTTGCACTCCTGGTTTCAATCGCTGCCAAAAATTTTGAATCTTATCAAAGAAACCTTCGTTTTGATCACTACTCACTGGTTCGTTTTCAGCGGTGGCTAGTCTTTTATGGGCTAAATTATCCCCTAAGTTCAGTTGTTGAGTGATATCGTTACTTGGACCCGCTGGGCGCGGAATATTTAAGGCCTCTTTTGTCGGTGTTTGTGGCATTGAACTTAAACTTCCGGCCATATCCTTTAAATTCCCCACTTGAGCAAAAACAGAATCAAATTGTTGCACTAAATTACTCGGGTCAAATTCTCCGCTAAAATCCCCAGCCTCAGCCGCGGTTTGACTGAGTAAAATTTTAAGATCTGGATTATTATCCGCGACCATTTTTTCAACTTGAGCTATTGCCGCATTTCTTTGCTGTGCACAAGCCTTTTGCGCTGGACCATCTGGCGTAGCGGCACATCTTTTGTCTAATTCTTCTACTTTATCAAGCATCGCTTGTCCTTTTTGGCGCAGCTCAGGCGTTACTTTTTCTCCATTAATAATATTGTCGTTAAACTGACTAATCCAAGGGTTATTTGAAAACCTTTCCGTGAATTCAATAGTGTGTTTATCTCCTGATTGAGCCACACCTGCAGGAGTTGAACTTATCCCCTTTAAAAATTGATCACTAGCGCTGGGCAAAGCCGCATTGGCAATAGAAAAAAATAAGGCTAATCCCAAAATGTACTGACTCACTTTCAAAACCAATTGAGGCACTTTCATATTAAAATGGTTTCTTTTTAAGGTTGGCAATTTTTTCCATATTCTCAGCAAATTGAGTGGTTAATTCATGAACCGTTCTTTGAATTTTATTTTGATCTTCCATCATCTGACTGACTCGATTCGCAAATTCTTGTTCATCCGCCATATCGGGGTGGCTTTTCAGATCTGATAAAAACTTATCAAAATCTTGCTGAGCTAATTCATTTTCGCGGCCAGTAGTATTTGTTTGGCCTCTAAGTGTCCCCGTAGTACCTTGCGCTTTAGAAGAAGGAATAACCCAGGCCAAAAGATTTTGGTACCACGGTAAAGCTTTTTTAAGCACATATTGCTCTGGGGTTGGCTGGTAACTTAAAGCGCTTGAAGTTCGTCCCCCGACCAGGTCAGCTTGTTCAAAAGCCCGACGATCTGATTGCACTAAATCAGCCACATTTTCCATTTTAGATTCAGCCAGCCTTGGAGCCGTTGAACAGGTCGCATTTTGTGTTTTTTGATTGTTAGCAGTAGTCACATCGCCTAGTTTTTGCCGATCGGGTTCCATAGTTGGTTGCATCACTTGGGTAGAATTACCCCCCGCGCCTTTTGATTCTGAATTAATTTCTTTGGATGATGCCATAGTACAGTCTGCATGTTCAGACAAAGAATCCCCCTCACAAGCGTTCTCATAGGTTGGCGCCAATGGATCAATGGTTAATGAGGCGGCATTACCTTTAGCGTCCATACACTCATCCCCTTGCTGAGATGATGCGTGTGGAGCCGGATTCAAAGTGCTCGAGCTGCTTTCAGCAAAAGCCGGTTTCGATTCTTTGGCTTTTGGACCATGTTGTTCAACATCAGCCGCTTCTTGCTGCGCTAAAATATCAAGTCCGCCGTTGCTTTCGTCACCATCCGCATGCCGGGTGGCTCGCTCCGTGGCATCGGTTAACATATCTCTATTTTCTGCGATTTGATCAAGCATTGAAGCAGTAAACTGCAATTCTCTCGCTCTCATTCTTTCTTGAAGCGTTGGCTCCCCTTCTCTTCTTGAAAGACCGGTACTGAATTGACCCGTCTCTTGGCCTTCGGTTACATCACCAGGGGTGACATCATTTTTAAATGGAATCGTATCAAAAGGAATTTCACTAGCCGTTTCCTCCGCCCGTTGTTTTTTCTCGTCTTCAATCTCAGTTTTAGTTTCCTTGTAATCAGGCGTGCTCGCAAAAACGATGACCGTAGCCGATAAAGCCAAAAGCGTTAGGAAATATTTCATAGTGAAGTCGCATTATGAGAAGTTCCACCTTGATCAAATTTTTCTACGTAGGCTTGAAAAGCAATCATCATCACTTCGGCTTTCGCATTAATTTCCTGTGACTTATCGGCAACAGTCTTAAGCGCTTGCGATAAATAATTATAACGTTCATAAGTCGCTCGTTCTTGGCGAGCTCGTTCTTCAACTTGTCTGGATTCTTTCTTTGAAGTCTCAATTTCTTGAACACGTTTACTGTGATAGGTAGAGAAATTTCGATATCCAACTTGCGCTTGGGCGACAGCAATTGGCGCATACCAACGACTAGCGCTTTGCGTACAAAACTCAGGATTCTCTTTGCAATAAAGGTTAAACGAAGGTCCAACTTGTCCCATTTCATCCATTTTTTGTTCATGGCAGGTTTGTAAGTTTTGGCTCACCAAAGCGTATTCGGCCGTCGATCCTGGTTGATTAGCCGATGTTTCAGCTCCATCTTTACCTTCCGATAAACCTTCGGTTTTAGCGCCATTACGCGCTTGTTCGGCAATGACTTTTTTATCGGTTTTAGAACAAGGACTGCTGCTAGGTTTCTCAACTGGTTCAAACGGTTTTTTAACCCCACCACTGGCTCGAACGTCTTTAATCATTTTATTATTTGATTTGATAGAAGACGCTACGGAAGTATCTGATACACAAGCTTGAGTATCAAAGTAGTCTTTTTGTACCTCTTCAACTGGCACCTCAAGTTCTTCTGGCTTAGGAGCCGGACAGTGTCCTAAATCGGCATAACGCTGCTCGCGTAGTTCTGCTTTTTCCTCATCAGAAATATAGGGATCAATTGCGGAATAAACGTTCTCAATAATATTACCGACCGCAAAAATAACGAGGCTCAAAACAAGCACCATTGAGAGCCGTAATGTGTTTAATTTTGCCATGGTAAAACACTTGGATGAGCGGGTAAAGATTGAGTGATACTTGGCAAACCATCACGCCAAGTTCTAAGTTTATTATAGGTCATATAATAATTGAGAGAAGGGATTTGCTGCGCCTCTGGAACTTCACCCGGTAAAATTTGATTCCAGTAGTAAGTGACAGGACCTTCAATATCTATCGACTGTCCATCAGCGAGCAAAACTTCGACTTTAGAGTCAGATTTAAGGGTTAGAACACTGCCGTCACTTAAGGCTTCATTGTTAAGAAGTGATTTACGACTCATAAAATCTTCTTCGTCTGTTTGTTGCCAACTCGCTTCACCCTCGGTTAAACAAACATCAGCGTATTCGAGTCTGAGCGCTTCGCCAGGATTAAGTGTCCATTGCTTTTCCTGCGCTTCTCGGCCACGTAATGGGTGCAAGTAAGTCCACAGTGTGGCGGGTTTATTACCAGCCCTAATTAACACATCATCATAATAAATTTGGTAGGGCTCTAAACCAAGACAAACTTCTTTCGTTCTAACGGGGAAATCAATACGTGATAATTGTGCCACTTCAACCTCACCCGTTACTCGTGTCACTTGCGCCATGGTTTTTTGTTTGGTTTCTGGTTCAATTTCTTTTTGCGTAAAAATTCCGTGGATAAACTCTGGGGCTCCGTCAATTTTGGATTCTAAAATCCACTCATAAAATGGATTACTATTAGCCGAATAAGGGACAACATCCAAATTCATCTGACTCCAGAAGGGCGTTGTATCAAATGATTTAAGAGGGAGCTCTGCCGCTAAAAACTCTGCTTGGGGCCATTGTTTTAAGGTGGCTGATTTAATCACTTCTGGTTCAAAACTTGGACTTCTTTTTAAATAAACGGTGCGCTGTCTCAGCGTGTATAAAATTTCATTTTGGCCATCCCCATCTAAATCAGCTCCCGTTTGGGCTTCGACTCCATAAAAAGGCATAGTGTGTAGTAAATCAACCTCTGCATTTTCGCTTTTGGCATAATACATACCCGGTTTTAAACCGGCGTTTTGTAAGTCTTCTTTTTCTTTATCGGTCAGCGAACCATCACCATCGTTACTTACCACACCGGTGCTCAGTAAATCAGCTACGTTGTTACCGGGCAAATCAAAACCTGGGACGTTAAAATAATCAAAGTCAGAAACTGAAATATCGGGTAAATCAAGGTTCAAAGGTTTAGAAATAAATTCTCTATCAGGAATACTTAAATTCAAACTAGGCGTTTCATCAGCCGTAAATTGTCGTCCAAGTTTAGGCACTAAAGCGAGTACTTGTGGAGATTCCCAAAAGGCAAGCTTATCTTGATTTGCGAGTTTCGCCAACGCTCTATTTTCAGCGCTTAACTGATTTTCATAATCATTGAGTTTCACCAAATAATTATTCCAAGTTTCGCGGTAATCGGTTAACCACTTTTGTGTCGCCACAGTATCAATTGGTTCACTAGCGATAACCCAATCTTCCCACACTTTAAGCTCTGGCATTAAACCACGATACTGCCAGGCCGCCTTTTGTAGTAAAGCCCAGTTTTGACTTGGAAGCAGGCTTACGGCTTCTATCGGCTCGGTTGGGAGTGGTGTTTGAACTGCCGGTAAATTGGGAGTGTTTGGAAAGCTGAGTGACTCCGTGATACTAGATGAAAAATTTTTCCAATTTTCTCCAAGGGAATTAAACATGTCATTTATACCCGTAGCTGAAGTGATATTTAAGTTTTGAGCTACTTCTGCGTACGGTTTGAAATCTAAAGCCGCGGCCGTAAAGTCTCGATTTCCATCCAGAGAAGTTCGGCCGGTTCTTCTTTCAACGTGGGGCTTAACATCCCATTCACTAACGGGTGAAGCCCCTATTCGGTAGGCCCCAATTTTACCCATACGAGCAAATGCTGGTTGAGCCGCCGCCAGCAACTGAGGCACTTTTGGTAAAGTAGACGGTGGTGGTGGCGTGAACGGTTTTTGATCAATCGGCAATTGGGGCAGATTCGCCGCAAAATCAAGGGGCGGTTGAATCACTTTGGGAACCGTATTAAAAGCGGGCAATTCTGGCGTTACAACGGGTTCTAGTCTTTTAGGCAAAGATTCAGGCGTTAAGGCCGCCATCGCTTTTAAACCTTCAACCGAAAGGTTCGCAGGAACAGAAGGCAAAGGGGTGAAATTACCGCTCAAGACCGCTTCAGAGTTTAAATCAGGAAAAAGCTGCTCCGTTTCTAGTGCCTGTGCTAGTGCTTTCCAACGTTCTAATCCAGCGGTTAAAGAAGCCATCTCTTCAACTGGATTTATTTCAAAACTAAGTTGCTCGATGTCAGCCGCTAAATCGTTACTCACTTCTGGCATTGGCGGTACTTCCTCCATAGTTTTCAATGGCCCCAGATCAACGGTCTCGACTTGTACTTCTGGCAGTGTCACATCCATACGCCCCGGCGTTGAATTTTTGGCATCTTGTTTAACTTGTGGGAAAACGGGCAGCGTAGTAATCGGCAAGTCACCATTAATACCATTATTGGTTTTCCAAGGAAGCAATGTTCCACGATCTACAATGTCTGTTTGGTAGGTTAAAGAAAAATTATAGAACTGATTCATCACCCCTTGTTCAGCCGAATGTTGCGCTTGATTTACCGCAGAAGCTGCCATCCATTCGTTTTGCTTTTGTGTTTCTTTCGCTTCAAATGCCTCTTGTTGTTTCGCATAGATTTCTGTCATTTGCGTAGTAGCGGCCACCACTTGATTTTCAATTTCTCGAATTTCGAGCACTCTATCAGTGGCAGAGGTAATTAAGTCTTTGGTGTTATCAAAGCTTTCGGTGAATTTTTGCACAAATCCTTCTAAGGTAGAACGAGCTTCAACCGCAGTTTCAAGCGACTCGGCATAGTCGGCTAAAGCAGGAGCCAATGTTGGTTCTTTTGCGGCGAGTTCTTCTAAAGCCACTTCCGCTTCTGCTCGAGCGGTTACAAGTGAAGCTAAGCCCGTTTCTTGTAGGGTTCTTAATTGGTTAAAATCTGTCTGTGCTTGCAGCATATAAGACTGAGCGACTTTACAACTTTCAGTTACTTGATTGGTTTCGTTCTCTAAACAAACCGCTTTGTAAGCCGCCGCGAAATCACGAAGTTGAATTTGGTAACGCGTGAAAGATGCACGCAACAATTCTTCGTCTGGTAAATCGGCTAACTCAGTCGTCACCATTTCTGGATAAGCTTCCACTAAGGCTTCTAGTGAATTTTGAAAGTTCTCCGTGTCAGCTGGAATAACAGACTCTAATTCGGTTTCAAAGGCTTCTTTATTAATCGTGAATTCAGATTCAGCAGATTTTAATTCAGAAGCTTTTGTGGACGGAATCACGACTGGGACTGGTTCACGGGTAAAATTCACCGTGTCACCCGCTTCAAGCGCGTTTTGGGCTTCATCCATTGCGCCTTCAGGCCTTAAGTGATTTGGCCCACTTTCTCCGGCGAAACTTGGACTACTGTCCACGCGATTAGCCCCAGGTTCAGATTCAGCCGTTTTACGATTTAAATCCACAAACTGCTGGCTCGACCAAGCTGAAGCTTTATCAGTACCCGCCGTTAATCGGCCAGAAATTGGGCCCGATTGGGTTTGAAGTTTTGAATTCAAACTAGCGGCGTCAATATTACCTGGAATTTGAAAATTCATACTGCCCTGAACAAAACTAGAACTATTGTTCAGCATTCGGCTCGTTTCTGGGTTCGTTCCACTTTCAGGACACGTTTCATTAAACTGCTGCGTAGCCGTTGAAACATGACAATTATCGGTTTCCACTGGGCTCGCCATGTTCGGTCGCTTGAGTCCCAAACAAACCGCACTGGCAGACCGTCCCGTACTGGTCGGCATGTTATAGGTTCGCAGATTTCTTAAACACGTCGCACATCTTCCACCACTTTTCCCCCCTGGAGTCGCGTGCGGTGGATTATAGTTGGTTGCCAGCCCTGGTGCATTTTGCGCTTTACTCATGGGTTGATGAAAGCACGATCCGCCCCCTTGTAATAAACTAGCGGTAATACCTCCAATCGCTCCTGCGAGCATTCCCGGTAATAAACCAGCCCCAATGCTTTCAGCCCCATTAGCGGTATCAGGGTAATGATCATGAGAAGCGGGAATTCCATCCCCATCCGGATCTGCGGTATTATCAAACGCTGAAGTAATAGCGGCATCTGAAACTTCAACCACGTCGTTTTGGTCACTAATAGGTTTCACGACAGGATTATCAGCCTCCGCTTTACTCGACATATAATAAAGCATGATTGGGTCATCGCCTTCACTCCAAGCCACCGCGATATCATCTAAAGTATCAAAACCATTTTCAAAATCCCCTACCGCTACTTTCAAATTTGGCAACGCTTCGACTTGTAACTGCCAACTCAATGTCGCCACTGAATTTCGTTGCAAACGGGGAATACGCGCCCAAAAAATCTCTCGTTCACTTTTTTGTAAAATCTCGACCGCTCCCCCACAGTTTGTACAACTAAAACTATTGGGAACGTAACTAAAGTATTTATCTTGCGGCAGAATTAACTGCACTTTATCAAGCGTATTAGTGGTCGATAATTTAAATTCAACTTCAATTATATCCCCTGGAATCACCTGCTCTTTATCTGATTCTGTGGTGTAATCAGCTCGTCCCAAAAAACTTGCATCTTCAAGCGAAACAAATTGTACTTGGTTTGGATTCGATTTAGTTTCATCGTAATACGAACCGATTAAAGCTTCGTCTAAATTATCTGGCGTGAGTGTGATTTTACGAGCATCAGGACTCGTTTTAATCATCGTTGTATTACCCGCCAAAACGCCGTCCCCTTCTATGCCTTCGTAGCTAATAAAACCAAGTTTTAAATTAATATTTGGATTGTCTAAAGATTCATCAGTAAAAACAAAGTTCGGGGGAAACTCAGCTATAAGTTCTGGCGTTGCAAAGCGATTTTCTCCTAACCAAGACCAACGCCATAAACTATGATTTTCATCTACCACCACTAAATCGGTAAATCCATCTTCATTCAAAACTCCGGTTTGAAAGGATTCAATTGGTGAATTTCCAAGCCATGTAACTTGTGTCGGCTCAAACTGTCCATCATTCCAGGCCCACGCAATTAACTGATCACTATAATCTAACTGAAGTAAACTCCAGTTTTCATTAGTACCTTCTAACAGGAGTGAAGATTTAATACCGCCTGGAAGCTGAAGCCACATTTCTGGGGCCTTAAACTGAAGTCTATCTTTTCCATTCGGCTTAAGTTGTCGGCTCACCCATAATTTATTACCCGTTAAAGCTAGCACATCTTTTAAACCATCGGCATCCGCATCAACCGAAAACAAAGTTTTAATATTTCCGTCGACCGTTTTAAAAAGCGGTTGTCCCATATCTTTAGTAAATCCGGTTTTGGGTGAAGTCCCATTCGTCAATTTAACCGAAAGAGAAGGATCCCCATAAAATATCAGCAAATCACTACTGCTAAGTTGAACTGCATTTCCAAGGCTTTCGCCAGCCGCTACGTGCGCCGCCGCTCCCCAATCTGGGCCCCAAGCTAAATAGTTGGTGCCCGTTTCATTTTCAATTGAAGCCTCTAAAGAACCTAATTTGCGACTGGTCATTTCTTTCTTACTTTGATCGAGTAATACATAACCAAAACCGGCATTCGTACTGTTGCCGACTAAACTTTCATCACTGTAAACTTTCGGATCAATCAGTTGAATTTCTAACGCTCCATTTTGAGTAAAGTTTTCTTTAATTTCTAATTTTTGATCTGAGTAAACCCACTTAAAGGTTCCTAGTAGATCACGGTTGCGATAAACATTCCAGATAAAAATATTACGGGTCGGTTTGAGCGTAAAATTTCGGTCTAGCAATTTTAAACCGCCTTCTGAACCAAGTTCAATCACTCTCAAGCCATCCCAACGCCAAACTTTTTCGGCTTCGTCGTAGGTAAGTGTTTTATTTTTTACGATTAAAGACTTCCAGGCTAGAGCCGGTGCGTCAACGTTTTCTAAATCTTGCGTATCTTTAACTTCTAATGGCGCATGTCTTTTGGCTTGAGCAATGATTTTATTATCGCCTTTAATCAAGGAATTAAAGTGTTGAGCACTAACCCACTCTTGGTCTAGTCTCGGCCCCAAATCACCGCTTGGAGCCACGTAACCATATTGATAATTTGGTTCTGGAGCATTCGCCAAAGTCGCTACCCCACCCGTTTTATTTTTAGTGAGCCAAGTCAGGGCAAAATTTTGCGCGTATCTTAAGTCCCCCGCTTCCCAACCAAGCAGTAAGGTCAGCAAATTTCTCGGGGCTAAATTTTGTACATCAGTCAGTTTAAAGAAACTGGTCAGTTTAAACTCTAAAGTGCCAAGCGTTAAGTCTTCATGTTCGGCTAAGAGTCTCACCGTCCCCGATAAATTCTTTGGCTTTAGCGCAATCGTTTTCTTGCCGCTAATAAAATTTAAGTCGGAGGTATCAATATCAATTAAATGCGACGTCCCTTCGGTGGCTCTCAGATTCATTTTACCGACCCAGTTAGGCACTAAGTTTCGATATTTATCATAAACCTGAACGCTTAATTCAATTGTTTCATTCGCATCAAAATCAACCGCTTCTGGGTTTTTATTTGGCAGAGATAAATCCACTTTTGCTGGCTCGCCAGGTAACACGGTGAAAGCCGTTAAACTGTTAACAAACCCTGGGTAAGCCAGTCTTAACTTAAAATTCCCCGCCAGAGTCCCAGGTTGAAACTTAAATTCTCCTTTGCCGTTAAACAATTGGACATTTTCTGGCAGAGTCCCTCTCACAATAGGTTCAGAACCAATTTGAAGTACAAAATCATCTTCAATTAATAAGCCATCTTTGGTTCTCGCTTCAATTTGAGCCGTAATAAAATTTTCATCTCCAGCTTCCACTTTTGTTTTATCAAAAGACACCTGAAACACCGGATCTTGAATCACTTTAAACTCTAAAGCTTTCGTCGATTCTTCGGCTAAGAAATCACTTAGAATTAAAATTTGAGCCGTGTCCTTCCCAGCCGTTGCCCGAATCGGAAGTTCTGAAATAGAACCGAATGAAGCCAGCATTTGCACGCCATTTTTACGAGGGTCCGCATCGTAAGCCGCCCGATCAAGAATATCTAAGTTCTGAGTTTTCCACGTCCATTCATGCGGAACTCCATCCACAATATTATTAAATTTATCTACTAACTGTGCACCAATATTTTGGTAAAAACTCCCGGCCACTAAGTAAGGTGATTTTTTATTAAATTGAATTCCCACGGCTAAATCAGGCAACAAGGTAACTTTTGTTTTATGTGGAGGTAACAAAGTTTCTGGTTGAGAAACATTTATTTCATAGGTACCGGTTTTAGTCCCCGGTAAGAACTTAATTCGAGCAATCCCATTTTTTATGGTTGTCTTGCCATAGTTTTCAAAAGTACCGCCCGCAGAATTAAATTCTAAAGTCTCTCCTTCCCAGTCACGCGTTGGGACGTCATTAATGTCTAAAACTTTAACTTCCACGGTCGTCCCATCTTCATCACCCACAATCAGTTCATCTTCTATAATTTTACTCCATAAGCGGTATTGCCCAAGTCGAACCGGAATCGGCACACTACTGAGTTTTTTCGCACTATTATTTAAATTTCGAGCGACGGCCGTCATATTAAATTGGCCCCCAAATTCGCGTCCTTTAGGCACTAAGAAAAAAGTAATTTCCCCAGCCACTAATGGTAAATTTTGAGCCGGACTTATTTCAAAAAAGTCAGCGGCATCCGTACTATCAAATTCTAAACTAATTTCTGTAGAAAAATCGCCTTTCTGTAAATTACCAGCTGTATCTTCTAACTTAACCGTCACTTCAATTAAGTCTCGACCTTGGCTGCTAGCAAAAATGTTACCAGGAGTAACGGTCAATTTTTTACCTTCTAAGCTCACATTTAAGTCTTCAATAATGGGCTCAATCGGGGCATTAGTTCCTAGGTTTGGTCCAACCGCTACTTTTTTAGTCGTTGCCGTAGTAGTGGCCTTAATCGAGCAAGCCAGTCTCAAAGGCCACGTTAAAGTGGTATTTGGAATAGAATCACATTTAGATTCTTCTTCGGCATTTAAAAAAGTATCAGCGAAATCTTCACCTAAAAACTCAGTGCTCGTTTCCCCTGTTTCATAAACAAAAGCGGCTTCCTCACTTCGAGCCTCTAAAAATTGAAAATCTGGGTCAAAGTCTTCTGGTAAAAAAGCCATTTCTAAACCCTGTTCGGTCGAACCGTTTCCAATAATTTGCACGACTTCATAACCTTTAAAATCTGTCTCTTCAAAAAAATCATTGTAATCTTCGCTGCCCCGCATGGCGTGTTCAAACGCCTGACGATTTTTAGATTCAATATTTAAATCAATCCAAGCCAACGCTTCATAAACTTTTTGCCAATCGAATTTAGCCATAATTTCATCCACAAAACTATTAGGAATTAAAGCGCCTGTTTCGTAAAATTTTGTAAAACTACCACCACAACCACTCCAGCGGCGGGCCTTGGTAAATTCATCTATCGCTTGTACCGTTTGACTAATAGTACATTCATCGTCGCCACCTCCACCAGTTCCCCCGCCTGGTTCAGTTGATAAACCAGGTCCAGCACCGCCTCCGGTGTCTGTGCTAGCATACTGAGCGAACCAAATACTATTCTGGCCGGCAAACCCAGCCCCACTTGAAAACTGTTGGTTTGAAACCGTATTTCCAGCCGCCGTGATAGTGTTAATGTTATCAACTTTAGTCTGCAAAATATTTCGCATAGCGATTTGTAACTGGTTGGCATTAGCCACCGCTTCCCGCTGAGTAAAAACATTTGGGAATTCTAAACGATGGAACTTTTCGCCGTGGTCCATGAAAGACAAGGCGCGAGGATCGTCCACCGGCAAAGCACGAGTGAATTGCGCTGATACTTGATCCATAATGGTTTTAGGGCGTGGTTCATCGTGCACCATCAAGCTAGAAAAACGAGCCGCATACGTTTCGTCTTCATTAACCGCTAGGCCAGGCCTACAACCATCAGCGCCTTGAAGTCCCACTATTTCTCGAGTTCCACGTTGCGAGAAAACCGGCAATTCAGTTCCCACGTGGTACAACGAATTAATGCCGCTTTGCCCACCGGCCCATAAAGTTCCTAAATTACAGGTATTATAGCCAAAAGCATTGTCTTCGTAAGTTATGTTTCTGGCACAACAACCTTCGTATTTATCACTATTAAAATTTGGTTCAGAAACATTTTTACACAAATCAATGGTATCAATATCCATACTTTGATTCGCTTCAACTTGCTGTGCAAACGGGAAGGTATCATTACGTTGTGAACCGCGAATGAGTGTACATTCCTCAGCCGTCATATTACCAGATGGTCTGACACCGTTCCAATAAGCGGGTTTATTCGTGTAATTCGTGCCCCCCTCCGGTCCAGACTCCTCGTACGGAACCACCACCGTATGCGGCATGGCGACATCTTGTGGCACGTTAGCCTCATTCACGGCTTCCAGCAAAGCTTCTTCAACTAAGTCATTAAAGTAACGCAGCGCTAAAACCGACGCTTCATCTTTTTGTGAAACTAAAGCGGGCAAACTTTCTACATCAGCTGCCGTCCAACGGCCACTTCTTTCAACGTGGGTGTTCGCTTGGGTAATCCAATTTTCATATAAGCGCACATAACGTTTGGCTAAGTTATCAATAATACTCTTCGCAAAATTATCGGGCAATTCAGATAAATTATCCGCATTCAAAGTTTCTAAAACCTCTGCCCGAGTTAAGCCAGAATCAGCCGCTAAAATTTCATCGGCTAAGGCTTGTTTTTCGTTTTCAGTGAGGCTGTTTAAATTCCCAGAACTAATCCCTGCTTGTTCGGCTCTTTCATAAAGTCTTCTCAACCAATGCTTAGTATAACGTAAATACTGCACTTCTTCGACAAACTCAACCCACTCTTGGTAACGCCAATAAAGCATACTCGGCACGATTTTTCGTTGTCGGACTAAATCGGCAATAAAAACTTTTTTATCAAAAGTAATTTCGTCGCGGTGAATGCCGTGATTAGCATTAAAAAAAATTTGAAGTTGTGAAACTCGGGTCGTTAAGTTATCGCTGGGAGCTTTAATAACTCCATGCCAAATTTCCGGAGCCATGTTTTGACCGGTTTCAAATACAAAGCGTTCTTTTTCTTCGTCCCACAAATAACTGGGCTCATAAAAATCAGTGTAGGGAAAAACCGTCGGCCACAAATTGCCGTTCTTTTCTACCACCGGTAACGGTAAGTCTCCAATTAAAATAACTCCCTTCAGGTCTGCCGGCGAATCATCAGCCGGTAACCCATTATAATAAAGCTGTGCTAAACCTTCATAAATATCAAATGGTGACACGTCATTATTTAAAATAGTAATAATCACTTCCGCATCCTGAGCTTTTGCCACGTCGTCCGCATAACGCAAAATAAGCGGCTTGAGTTCCGTCTGACGATAAATTTCATCTTCCACCAAAAGTGAAACTAGTTTTACGGTTTGAACCCCTGTTTTAGGAGCTAATTGAGCCCAAACGGGCGCAGGGATTGTTCCACAAAGCAGACACACGAGCAGACAGTGCACTAAAAATTTGTTTCTAGCACGCTGACAAAAGACCCGGAAAGACCTTTGGATAAGCATTAAACTGCGTTGATTGTGAGTCCTATTTATTCTAAAGACGTTCTATCCCAAAACCAAGTCATTACGGTTGCCTAAACCCTGTAATCACGGTGATATAATCTTTAAAGAGGTTGCATTTAATCTCATTTAATTTAATAAATATATAAATGAAATCCACATTGGTTTTTGATGTCAGCGGAATTAACAGTCAAGGGGAAGAAGTCTTTCCAGCACCGGAATATTTTCCTGAGTTTTTTAATTTGGTCGGGGCTATGGTGGAAAAACATCCACAATTAGTGATGGCTGTTCTGGAAGCCTTAGAAAACGATTTTGAATCACTGGGAATTCAAGACGACATATTTAATGTTTTTAATTTACCAGAAGATAGAGATATAAATGAAGACGGTACGCCCGTTGATAAGCCAGGTGACATTGTGCTTTTACACGATACCGACATTTTAATTAATGGAATTAGGCTGAGAGTTTTTTTTACCATTGACCCAACTTTAGTGGGATTAAGGCCAGAACAAATATTGGCCGTAACCGACTTAGTACCACCCCGCCGCAAACATTAACTTAAAGCTTGTTTATAAACTTCTAAGGTTTTATTAGCCGTTTGATCCCAACTGAAATTATTTATGTGCTCTAAACCAAGGGCTTTCAAGGCGGCTTGTTTTTCACGGTTATGCAACAGTTTATCCAACACCTGCGTCATATCATCCAAACTATGAGGATTAAAATACTCCGCCGCCTTTCCACAAACTTCAGGCAATGAGGCTGCATCAGAAACCGCCACAGGCGTTCCGCAGGCCATCGCTTCAAGGGGTGGCAAACCAAAGCCTTCGTAAAAAGAGGGGCAGACATAAATTTGCGCCGCATTAAACAAGGCAATCAAATCTTTAATATTAACGAGCCCCACTAATAAAACCGAGCTTTCTATATTATGGGTTTTAATCGTTTCGATAACCTCTGGGTAATGCGGATCGTTTTTCCCCGTTATAACCAGTTTTAAATCGGCAAAATCTGGCTGTTTTTGCAACGCAGCAAAAGCTTCAATTAATCCCACTAAATTTTTGTGTTCGCGCCAATTACCGGTGTAGAGAATGAAATTTTCTAATCCGAATTTCTGTTTCACGTCAGTTACTTCATCATCGGTTATAATTTGAAACTCTGGTGAAGGGGCAATGTGTATGGCCGAAATCTTTTCGCTGGCCGTGCCAAACAACTTAATGACATCTTTTTTGGTATGTTCTGAAACCGTAATTATATGCAAAGCCGCTTTGACCGCGTGTCTTATAACTAATTTGTAAGCGAGTTTTCGCCACCAAGCGTTCATTTTTTTTCCAGGGTAAAAAGAAATCGTCGTGTCATGAATCGTTACAACAAATTTTCGCCAATAAAGCAGCGGCAAATTAAAGTGTGAGAAATGCACTAAATCACATTTTTCTTTATACAGTAACCAAGCAAAGTTTAATTGCTCCGCTAAACTGTAGTGCCCAGCGTTCACGCAGACTTTTTTAACATGAGCCGGAAATTCAAACTCACTAAACTGCGGTTCATTCAAAAAAATCACCCACTCCAAAGATTGATCTTTGAAAGACTTCTCTTTGAAAAGACGTTTGGTTAATTCAAAGTTATAACGCCCAATGCCGGTAAAAGCATCAGAAAACATCCGGGCATCAATTCCAATTTTAAATGATTTTTTTGGCATCGCGAATAAGCCTACAAGAGGAATGTTAAAGTGTAAAAATTAAATGGGGCGAGCGATGGGGATCGAACCCACGGCCAGCGGTACCACAAACCGCTGCTCTACCACTGAGCTACGCTCGCCGTCTTAATGAGTAAAAGCGAGGCAGATCGTAGGAAAATTTTCACACAACGCAACTTTAATCGTTAATAAGCTCGAACCTTAATTTGCCACATCAAAGTTTTGAAATAAAAAATTACATTTATACTCTGCTCAGCATGAACAAACAAATACTTTTAAAAACGATAATTTTTACTTTAGGCCTTTTTATAATTAGTGGGAGCGCCTGGGTTATGCGCGACGCCATCGCCCAAATGATCACTCCAACCCAAGCGGGAATCACCACGCCAAATCCAAATACTATTGAAAACGTTACGCCAGCCAAAGCGGGCGTACCTCGTCAGGTTTCATACATGGGAAGACTCAAAGAGGCCAGAACCTTAATGAATCACGATTACTTTGCCTTAGCCAGTAATGAAATCGCTGAAGCTCTAAAGCAAAAACCAGATTACATTGAACCGTACTTAATTTTAGCCGAAATTTATCTGCGCAGTGGAGATGTGTGGAAACTTGAAAATTTAATTTTAGAACTCGAAAAGCGTTTCCCAGAAAGCCAAGAAATTTTAGTCATTAGAACGCGGCAATGGATTGCGGCTCGAAAATTCTCTGAGGTTTTAGAGATTATGAACCAAAGTGATAACTTACCACCAGAACTAGAATTTTATAAAGCGGTTTTACTAGCGCTGCAAAACGATCATACGGGCGCAAGAGAAATTCTTAAAAATTTGCAAAAACTGGATGTCGTCACCGAGGCGCCAATTGTCTCTGAAGATGGATTACTAGACCCTTATGAAGGAGAACGAGTGCTCACTTCGGATGTCGCGGTAAAAATTAAAGAACTTTCAATTGTCTATGAAGAATTTGATAATTTAGCCGAAGGCAAAAACGCCCATTTATTTGCGGAAATGGCCAAAGTTTTAGCGACTTATAATGAAGGCACTTTGGCCCGAGAACTCGCTGACACAGCCATTAAAGAAGATGTAAATTATATTGATGCCTGGATACTACGCGGTTACGCACAAATGCTTCTCCGTGACTACGCTCGTGCCGAACTCGATTTAAGACACGCTTATGAACTTGATCCACTTCGGCCAGAAACTCAGTACTTCTTAGCCTTAAGTTTGTACGAACAAAAGAAATTAGACGATGCGGCTTTATTCTTTGAAAAAGCCCTCGACTATGATTTTGAATTCTCCGCTGAGGTGCGTTGGAAATTACTCGACATTTTTTCTTCTCAACAAAAATACGATCAAGTGATCGAACTCTACCGAGACTTGCTGGATTACGATACCGAATCTGAAAAATTTATTTCAGCAATTCATACAGCCGTAGACTTACTAAAAGAACCAAAAGTGGCTTTAGAATTTAGCACCATTTTATACGAACAAGATCCGAGCGATGTCATGGCGGCCAACGTTCATGGCTGGGCTTTAATCGCGAATGAAAAATATATAGAAGCAGGCCAAATTCTCGAAGCGGCTCGAATTATTGATCCTCAAAACCCGCGAACGTATTTAAATCTAGGGCTTTTATTTGAAGAACAAAACAAATTCGAAGACGCCAAACGGTACTATAAAAAATGTTACGAACTGGGCAAAGACAATGCCGAATACAACAGTGTCGTTAATTTAGCCGTTGATAAATATAATCAACTGATTGAAAGCGACCAAAGGCCAGCAGATTTAGCCGCTCCCATTAACCCACCAAGTTCGCCATAAGGTTTAATTAGAATCACTAATTGGGAGCTGCGCATTTAGGGCTGATAAAACTTCAGATCGAAGCAGGCCAATTTCTTCAGGCAGAACCGCCAAGCAGGGATATTCATCATCTTCAAATAAATCTTCTATGAATACTTGGTCACCTTCTTCTTCATTATCGACAAAATAATAGTATATAAGTAAGTAGCCAGCATTAATCTGAGGGGGCTCAAATAATTCCGTATCTGGCTCTAATAAAATATCAGACATGGCGTCTAATCGCCCAAGCGCGAACAATCTTAACCTATCGGTAATTTCAGAGTGAAGTTCTGCATCTAAATTTACTTCTTGAGAAAAAGCATCAATTCCAGCGTAACTTAACACCACTTCTAACATAAGTTTTAATATTAAATTAAATTCCAGCTCTGTTAACTTTATATAATTAAACACAAAAATACAAACAAGTCGATTTTGTCGACAATAACCCACTTGGGCATTGTTATCGCCTCGACAACACACGTTAGAATAAAAAATACGACCGTGGAACTTGATCTTTTGGTTAACTCTATCTTTCTTTTTGGTGCTATGGCCTTTTGAGGAATTGGGGTCGCTCTGATCCCCTTTCTTTTGCCCGAACTCGGGCAGATAGAATGAATAAAAAACTGCCTGATCTGGCTGGGAACAATCGTCTGGTATTTCTCGCCAAGATTGTTGTCTGGCGCGGGGCAAGGGAATCATCACTGCATTAAAGCTTAACAACTGGACCGTTTGGGCATTCACAGCTTTTGGCGCCGCCCTCAACTTGTGGGTGGCAACTGTCAGCCTTTACTAAAGAGCCTCAAGGCGGCCGACTCTTTCGGCCGCACCATAACACTCAATTTCATAAAATCCCCTCTTGCTTAGGCGAGTATTTTAAATATCTTGACGGTGACGAGCCAGGATTCTTTTTTTCATTTTAAATCCCTCCCATATATGTGTGGTATTCTAGGCCTTTCCAATCGCGAGCAAGAAGTTTTCCCTGAACTGTACGACGGACTCCTGATGCTCCAGCATCGCGGACAAGATGCAGCCGGAATTGTCACCTACAACGGCACGTTCTTTCATGAACACAAAGACAACGGTTTAGTAAAAGATGTTTTCCATTCAGGACACGCAAAAATATTAAGAGGGAATGTCGGTTTAGGACATGTTCGATATCCAACGGCTGGTTCCCTGAGCGCTAAAGAAGCTCAGCCTTTTTTTGTGAATGCTCCCTACGGAATTTATTTAATTCACAATGGAAATCTTACTAATACCGAACAACAAAGAGCCAAAGTTCAGGGCAAATATAGACGACATTTAAGAACCACTTCAGACTCTGAAGTATTGCTAAATGTCCTGGCCGATAAAATTGCCGATAGCATCAAAATAAACGGAAACGACGATCCGAGAAAAAACGTTTTTGAAGGCGTTAAATTGACTATGGAACGGGTTAAAGGCGCTTACTCAGTGATTGCTATGGTAGATGGCGTAGGTCTATTGGCTTTTCGTGATCCAAATGGAATTCGGCCTCTTTCAATGGGACAACGAGCCGCCGGAATGCTGGGAGATGATTACGCTTTTGCGTCAGAAGATGTCGCTTTTGGGATTCTTGGTTTCAAAAAAGTGAGAGACGTTCAACCAGGCGAAGCGGTGTTAATTGATTTAGAAGGTAAAATTCATTCTTTCAAAGCGGCGGAGGGTGAATTGCACCCTTGTATCTTTGAATACGTTTATTTAGCTCGGCCCGATTCTATGCTAGATGGCATTTCGGTTTACAAAACTCAGCTACGAATGGGCCAAGCCTTAGCCAAGCAAATCGTGGCAGCCGGCTTAGAAATTGATAGCATTATTCCTGTACCCGACTCGGCCAGACCCGTTGCCCTAGAAGTCGCTAAAGCGACGGGCATCAAATACCGTGAAGGACTCGTTAAAAACCGATATGTGGGGCGAACCTTTATTATGCCAGGCCAAAAAGAAAGACAGAAGTCTATCAAAAGAAAACTAAACGCCATTCCCTTAGAGTTTAGAAACCGAAACGTATTACTCGTAGATGATTCAATCGTTCGTGGAAACACTATGAAACAAATTATTCAAATGTGTCGAGATGCTGGCGCCAAAAAAGTGTATGTCGCCAGTGCAGCGCCTCCAGTTAAGTTCCCAAATGTATACGGAATTGATATGCCAACCAAACAAGAGTTTATTGCCAATGATTTAACGATTGATGAAATTCAAAGAGTCTTAGGCGCTGATGCGTTATTTTATCAAAACCTCGATGATTTAATTTGGGCGGCCCACGAAGGAAACGAAAATATTAAAAGTTTTGATTGCTCGTGCTTTGACGGTAAATACGTTACAGGAGATATAGACGAAGCTTATTTGAAAAAATTAGAAAGCAGCAGCCGTGTCAGCCAAAAAGTAAGTGAAATGCCATTAATAAATATTTAACCATGCCTATTGCCGATTTGCTTTCGCCCCTTAAACGCCAATTTGTGGCTTTTGCATTTACACTTTTAGTCGTCACTTTTGGAGTTTACGCCTTACTACAGCTTTTTCCAGAGACTCAAAAAACAACAGTTTATTTTAGTCTAAAACCACTCGTTACCGATCAAGGAACCCAAACTTTTGATCACGCAGAAAGTACAATGAAAATGGCCGAAGCTATGGCAGGATGGGCAAAAAACCCTCAATTTCGTGAAGACATTGCCGCAGAAGCCGAAGTTGTAATTGATAATTTCAAACGAAAACTAGCCGCCAGAAAGCAAAACTACATCAATGTTTTCTGGACCTTAAAACTGCAAAATGAAGAAATAGAGCATCGTGATAAAGTCGTTGCGGCTTTACTAAGTCAAATCGACAATCGTTTTACCGAACTAAATGAGGGCAGCAGTGCTCCATACGCGATGACAAGGCCAGAAGTTTTTTCTGAAGGCCAAACACTCCCCTCTTGGGTAATTGTAGTCGTTTCATTGTTACTGGGGGTTACCTTTGCAACAATAGCCGCTTATTTAAAAGAATCTATTGGTGGAAGAACAAGCTTTAATGCTCAAATCAAAGCCCTATTCCCAGAGAGTCCAATTTTAGTCATGCCAGAAAAACTTGGGAAACACGACGAAAAATTACTGGAGCAATTTATTCTTACTTTCGAGTCACCTCGTTTAATTGGAACTTTTCCAGCCAGTGAAAAGCACTTTTCACTTTCTCCAGCTGACACCATAAACCATAATTCTGATACCCCCGTTTTACTGGTTAAGCTGGGTGAAACCACCTTGAATGAACTCGAAAACCTCAAAGCGATTTTTGGTGAGAACCTTGGATTAATTGTATTCAATCAATAATGAGTCACAGCTATGCCAGTGCCGGTGTCAACATTGAAGCAGGCGACGCCGCGAGCAAAGCGGCTTACCAGAATGCAAAAACAACTTTTAGTAGTCGCAAAGGCCTGATTGGTGAACCCTTTGCCCTTGAAGGTGGATTTAGTGGTGCGTTAGATATGGGGGACTATTTACTGATTCAAAATGATGATGGTGTGGGAACCAAGTTAGAAATTGCGGAAAGAACCGGTATTTACGACACTTTAGGCGAAGATCTAGTCTGCATGGTGGCCGATGACGCTATTTGTGTTGGTGCTGAAACCATTTCAATAACAAACACATTCGACGTACCAAAAGTAGATCCAGTAGCGATTAAAACCTTAACTGACGGACTGGCAAAAGCCTGCATCAAAGAAAAAATTGTTATTCCTGGTGGAGAAATTGCAGAACTAGGGAATGCCTTAAACCGTATGGTGTGGAACGCTACGGCCGTAGGAGTCGTTAAAAAAGATAAATTTATTACGGGAAAAGATATTAAACCCGGCCAAGTAGTGATTGGATTAAAAGGTCGTGTTATTCGCTCTAACGGAACCTCACTAGCCCGGAGGGTCTGTGAGTCGACTTTTGGAGAGAACTGGCATCAAGAGCCTTTTAATGAAGAAAAATCTTGGGGAGAAGTTTTATTAACGCCTTCAAAGATATTTCATCGCTTATTACTCGATACGGTGCTGGGTGATTTTAACGGACCACGAAAATTCAACGTTTACGGACTCGCCCATATTACGGGTGGTGGAGTACCAGGGAATCTTCCTCGAATTTTACCAGAAGGACTTGGGGCTGATTTACCAAATCTACACACACCTCATGAAGCCGTTTTGAAACTACAAGAATTAGGCCAAATTGATGAAGCTGAGTGTTACCGAACTTGGCATTGTGGCACGGCTATGATGCTCGTGTGTGACGAAGATCAAGCGGACAAAATCTGTGCCGCTCTAAATGAAGCAGACAAAGAAGTTGAAGCTCAAGTTATTGGAAAAGTTACTGACACGCCTCGCATAAAATTAAACTCAAAATTTTCTGGGAAAAGCTTAGATTTTGCTATAAAGTAAGAGACACTTAAAGAACTATTTAGGTAACCGATTCTTAACCCAATTAATCTTATGATTATTCAATTCAACACCAACGACGTGACCTTTTTTGAGGATGACCAAGAGTACTTTGAAAAAAGATTAAACGATGTAATTCGTTTCTTAGGAAAAGAAGCGGGTGACGACGATTCTGTAGTCGTTCATGTCACCTTAGAAAAGAATCGACATAAATCGGGTGATCGCTTTGAAGCTAAAGCTCATATGACTTCGCCTAATGGGGGGGATTTTATGGCTGAATCAAACAGTGAAACGATAAAAGCCTTAGCCGATCAAATTAAAGACATCCTAGAAAGACAGGCCAGAAAGTTTCACTTAAAACATATAAAATCTGTCTAAGTTACTATCTAAATAAAAAAACACCTCGCATTATCGCGAGGTGTTTTTTATGTTATGAAGATTATCAATAGCCTCTAACGGCTCGTCTTACGAGAGAAAACTCCGAAGATAAGCGTTAACACTAACATCATTAAACCAGCCAGTAAGAATAAACTTTGTGAAGGGCCTGTTTGCGCTAAACCACAATTAAGGGGAACGCTCACAGAACCAGCTTGTGGAGTAGAAACACTTAAAGCCGTTAAGTCGGCACAATCATCTAGGACTCTCACAAAGAAAGTAAAAGCTTGCGTACAGGGCGCTTGATTTGAGTAAGCCGGGTATACAATTGAACCACTCTCTCGCACTCCAAAACCAGTATTGGTAAATTCAACCACTTTTTCAATACCTGAAACATTAACCGATGGAACGTAATTCACTACATCATCAGTTTGTGAATTAAGCGTGATTTCATATCTAAGTACATCTCCAGGTCGAGCACCAGATTGAGTTGCGTTAGCATTATCTTGTGAAACATTCGTAACCGTTAAAGTAACTTGTGCGCTAGAGGGAAGTCCTTGAGAAGAACCACTCGCACTACTTTGCAAACTCTCTTCTGCCGATTCTTCGACTTGGTTATTACTTACGGGCTCAATAAGAGAATCTTCAGCTGTTGGTTCAACCGCATCATTAGCGTTTGTTTCATCACTGCTTTCTTCTAAAAAAGAATCTAAATCACTAAAAAAATCACCAGAGAAAAGATCATCTTCTGTTGTAGCGGCTGATTCCTCTTCAATAAGAAGTTCTTCTTCTTGGGCAAAAACAGGGCTCATAATTAAACTTAACATGAGAGCGAAACCGAGGAGTTTTGTATTCATTGACGAAAAAATGTGAACAGGTCTTCGTAATTGTTCCAGAAGGCCTATAGAGCGTCAATCTTTTTTAATGATTTTTGATAACCGTGATTAAAAAAGCTTGTAAAATAACTAAATCATGTTCTTCAAATTGCTCATATTTATCTAAAAGCTCGGTGGCTGAGACTCTTCTAAACCACTCCAGAATCTGTCGTTGTTGATTACTGAGAAGCAAGGCGCCTGTTTGTTTTTCAAGCGTAAATATAAGCGTAACTGGGTGAATCCAAATATCAGATCTCACCGAATCAAAACGGGGTAAAACGCCACTGTGCCACATAAGTTTTGTATAAAAATAAATTTCTATCACTTGAAGTGGGATTGACTGCAGAGTCCATACCTCATGCAAAAGCTGCACCACTTCTGGAACTTCTTTTTCTTCTGGGCAAAAAGTAGCGGTATGACCGAGCGCTTCAAAACCAAACTGAATTCGTTCGTAACTTTTGATAGAAGGCGAAAAGTCGGTTAACGTTTTCACCTGCTTCAGTTTTAAACTGTTTTTGGGTTGGGCTAGTTCTAATTCTAACCATCTAAAGTAATCCAGTTCTGCGGCCTTTTTTTTTGAGTTTTGTAGTTTCGTGCCAAAGACTTTTATTTTCCCCTGCTCAGAGGTTAAGAAAGTCAAAAGCATATCGTCATTCGCCAATGGAACTTTTTGCAGTAACCAACCGTGAGCCGTATGCAATCGCACCGTCATTAAGCTTCAAAGTGCCCCGTTAGGTATCTCTTAATCGCAATCCAAGCCCCCAGTACCCCAACTCCCATGGCAACTAACATTTGATTCCATAACACAAAGTTCCACCAGTACTCAAAAATTTCACCGCCTAAATTCTGCCCGGGTAAAAAATCAATTTCTCTTAAAGCTAACACAAAACCAAGCGCTGAAATAAACCAAGCCACTAAACCCAGTAACATCCCTTCCCATAAATAGGGCCCCGCTATAAAAACCGTATCAGCCCCCACCAATCGAGCCACAAAGACTTCTTGCCGTCGGGAAAACAAAACGACTCTGAAAGTGTTCACCGCCAAGGCTACTCCGCCCGCAATAAACAAAATAATCAGCCAAAAAGTGGCTTTTTCAACCGTATCTCTCAACCCCAGCAAACGCTCAACCAAAGTCACAAATTCCCGTTCAGCCGCAAAATCCCATTCCCCTATTACCTCGCTATAACGAACACTTTTCAGGAGTTCAAATACACCAGAGACTTCTCGCAGGCTTGAAAACTTAACGTAAAGCAAAGGCGGATTTGAAAAATTCAAGAACTCTTCAGCCGGAATGACCGATGTTTCAACAGAAAATTGATTGTTTAAATCATTTTGCAACGCTTCTAAATTGAAGACTTCATAAGGTTCTTCGAGTGGCACTCTAAAGTCGGCGCGGCTTTCTAAATTTTTTAAAGAATAATCAGTAAAAAAATATAGCGCGAAAATAAAGTTTAATAAAAACAGAATTAAAGCCCCAAGCAAAATAGTGGTGCTTGAAAGAAATTTGTTCCGTATGAGTTGTACAGAACCTTCACGAGCACTTCGCCAGATCAAATTTTTCCAGTGTTCCATTTACAATCTTAAAAACTATTTATTTATTTTATCAGCCTTCAGTCCAATATTGCCGTAATCTTTATAATTTACCAAGTCGAAAAATTCAGGCCTTGTATTTATAGGATTCATTATTATTGACTAAATTCTCTTTTGAGATTAAAATAACATATTAAACAAATAATCCCCTCTTTAATGAAAAACCTGCACATCCCAAAAAATTTCCAAGAAGTCGTCCATTCACCCGTAACTTTAGTCAGTGGAACCGCCTTACTCGCAACCGCTGTGATTTTAGCTTACAACTTTATTAAGAACGCTAACGGAGAAGTGTTGATTGATGTAGCCGCTGGTAACCTGATTAGCATGGTGCAAATGATGATGGCTTAAAATACAGTGTCTAAAGACTTTATAAATCAGAACTCACTCTAAAATTAGAGTGAGTTTTTTAATTCCATTAAAAATAATTTGACCCGCGTCGCGGACTTTCTAATATGTGTCGGCTAAACGGCTCGTTCGTCTAGTGGTTAGGACGCCGGATTTTCATTCCGGTAACAGGAGTTCGATTCTCCTACGAGCTACCAAAAATCTTCAGATGGCCCAACGGGCTATGTGAAGATTTTTACTAATGCCCGCTTGGGCATTAGATCAAACTCAGAGTTCGATACGACAAACAAATAAAAACAAGCACCCAGCAGGGCATTTGATTTTGAGTGCCAGAGCCACGGAGAGCAGCGGAGTATTCTCCTACGAGCTACCAAAGCCCTTCGTTAGAACGAAGTGAGAAAAGAAGTTTCACTGACCAGTTGTTTTGAATTTAGGCAACTTTGCCTTCAAATTTATTCTCATTACAATCGCCATCACATGGCCACCAACCGAAATGTCATTACCAATACCTTCGCCCAATTTGGGGGAAAAATTGGAACGGTAATTGCCAGTTTTACGGTGGTAAAAATAGTTTCTGGCTATGGCACTGAGTTTTATGGGGACTATGTCACCGCCTATGAATTTTTAGCTTTCTTTGGGGTTTTTGCCGACGCGGGCCTTTTTGCTATTGCGGTACGTGACATTAGTCGCAAAGCCCTCAAACCAGATTTTGTGCTCGGAAATATTTTAGCGATGCGTTTGGGACTAATTGCCTTAGCGGTCTTAATTGCGGGTTTAGCGGCCCAACTTATTCCCACTTATTCAGACGCCGTTAAAACCGGTATTTGGATCACTGGGCTCTCAATGGGGCTCACCATTATTGCCGGGAGCTTGAGTGCTATTTTGCAAGCCCGGATGAAAATATATTTATTTTCCAGCAGCTTGGTGATGGGGAAAATAATTTTAGCCGCTTTAGTCTTCGCCATCAGCAGCAATTTTTTACTGCCGCCCGCCACCGGCACCGATTTATTTTTACGATTTTTATGGGCCGGAGTTATTTCAAATCTTATATTTTGTGTCTTAGTGCTCTACTGGGCGGCGCGTGAAGTACCTTTAAAACTGCAGTATGACAAAGAGTACTGGGTTGAAACGGCTCGCACTTCCCTGCCCTATGGATTGGCTTTGGTTCTACAAACACTCTATTTAAGAGCGGATTTAATTATCATTTCTCTTTTGCTTGGTTCGGCCAGCGTGGGGATTTATGGTGTATCGGCTCGGGTGCTGGAAAGCTTTTTAGTTTTAGGAGTCTTTTTTGGACAAGCACTGTTGCCAAAGCTGGCGGGCAACGATGCGGAGGCCGACCACACCCTGCAGTGGGGACTAGAAAAAGCCGCCTTATTTGCTTTACCCATCATGATTGGAACGATGGCTTTTGCGCCGCAAATCATTGAGTTACTCAGTAGTGCCCAATATCTGACAAGTAGCAGCCAAATTGGGTCTGATAAATTACTCTACATCTTAGTCCCAACAGTATTATTTGCCTTTATGAATCAGATTTTCACTTTTGCGTTAGTCAGTAAAAATCAACAAAAGAAATTACTCTTGATTAACGCTTTAGCGCTCATACTCAATATTACGCTGAATCTTATTTTTATTCCGCAGTATGGTTTAATGGCCGCCGCTGTAAGTACCGTTATTTGTGAATTACTGGTGTTTGGGCTGCTGTTCAAACTGGCTCGAAAAAACTTTACTTGGCCGGTTAATTTTTCAAACTGGGCCTTTATTTTAGGCGCCAACGGACTTTTATACCTGGGTCTTAAAATACCATTCCTAGCCACCAGCTTACCCTTAGCGGTTTTGGTCAGTGGTATATACTATGTCACCTTTATTCTTTTATTCCGTAAAAACCTACAACTATGAAAACCTTAATTTTATTTTTTAGCCTCGTGATTTTAACCGCTTGTAACCAAGCGGCCGTAAATGAAACCGATACCACAGTGCCTGAGGAAAAACTGTACAGCTATTGGCCTAGCCAAGGGCAAGCCCAAATAACCTACGAAGTCATTAAGGAATCTTCGCCGGCGTACGAAGTCTCATATCCAAAAATCAATAATTTAAGCCCTAATCACCCTGTTTTTCAAGCGGTAAACGATGGCTATGTCACCGATATCCAAACCTTTAAAAGCGATGCTACCACGTTTTATTCCGATAGTGATGAAGCCGTTGAAGCCTCGGCATCAATCCCGTGGGATTATACGGTTGAATGGTTAGGCGGCCGATATAGTCCTAAAGTTTGGAGTCTGGCCTTTTTAATTTACACCTACCAAGGCGGCGCCCACGGAAACAGCTATACCGATACTTATAACTATTACGCCCCAAATAATAAAATTATAACCTTAAATGATTTATTTGCGGGTGAGGAGTATTTACCCGCTTTGAATAAAAAAATTATGGACGCTTTGGTGGCCGAAAAAACAGAACGTTGGGCCGAATATATGGAAAATGAAGCCTATGATGTTGAACAAGACGCCTTCCTTAAAGAAGTAACTTTTGACGAACGTAGCCTTGGTTCATGGGTGGTTTCTGAAAGAAACGGTGAACTTGGAATTTTATTTTTCTTCGCGCCGTACGCGGTTGGCGCTTATGCGGAAGGCAGCTTTGAAGCGTTTGTGCCAGCCAGTGATTTTCAAGATTATTTGAAAGAAGAATATAAAGAGATTTTTGAGTAAACTTTGCTGCGCTCTTGGTGAAACAAGCGAACTTTGAGGTTCGAGTAACGTGCCCTACCGGCACTAACAAAAAAAGATTTCAACAGGACTTTCTTATCTCAATTACATTGAGAACGAAAAACCGCCTGCACATTTCGCCCACTCCCCTACGGGTCGTGACTCGATGCCGATCGGCGAACCTTTTACGGTTCGCTTGGCTACGCCAAAAAGAAAAAACTTTCTAGACCTGACAGGTCTGGAAAGTTTTTTCTGGTCGGGGAGACAGGACTCGAACCTGCGACCTCCTGGTCCCAAACCAGGCACTCTAGCCAACTGAGCTACACCCCGGTCATCGAGAATCATTCCGTATGTTTCGTTTCATAATTTATAAAACTTCACTTACATCATCTTCTCTCTTCCTCCTCACAAAACCTTTAACCGCCTTCGCGGGGCTTTGTTCGGGTGACCTGCAAACTTACAAATCAAACACTCTTTAACACTTTGGGAATCTTCATTAAGAGCCGGCAGATTCTAGAAACGACTGTGGGGAAAGTCAATTTGATTTTTGCTAAAAAAGAAAGAGAATCAGCCATGATGTCCAAAGCTCCCACAAATCTAAAAGTCATTCACGATCGTTTTTTCTTGATAGGCTTCGGCTTATTCTTTTTAGGGGTTATTGGAGGCGTGTTTTATTTACAGCAAAACCAACAAAGGCAAATTGATCACCTGATAAGTGATAAAGCCCTTGCAGTCATTGAGATTAAACTTAATAAATCCAATTTAGACTTTGTCGTGAATCAATTAGGCAGTGGAGAAGACACACCTATTAAAGTGCCTGGCGTAAATAGCCCTTTCACTTTAAGTGATTTCTCACCTTGGCTAGGGCAAAATTTAGCTTTGGGATGGTTACCAAATCAACAGTTTTTGCACGCCTTTGATTATCGTAAAAAAAGTGATGCGCTGGCTTTTGCCGAAACCTTTTTATTACCCGCTGAAGTTTTCACCGAAATCGAAACTGTCTACGGAACCGTATTGACCCCTTCTTATTCTTCTAAAAACGCCTTTATGTTTTATAAGGGCTGGTTGTTGTGGGCCGACAACCCGTTGACTCTCAGCCAAGAGCTTTCGAGCCCTAATAAACTGAAGGAAAACGCGGCTTATAGAGCGATGGAAAAAGATCTTCCAAAACTGAAATTTGTAAAAACATATTTTAACTTTGCGGGTGATACCAGCGCCTTAACCGTAACCAGCGAAAATCAGTCTTACGCTCCCCTGTTGCGCGGACTTGGTACCAGTACTCCACAATGGGGTATGACCTTCAATATTAAAGACAATGCGGTATTAGGTGACATTAAAGTCAGCACCCACAAAGCGGTCTACGATGAAAGTGAAGTCGTAGCTAAACCGGCCAACAAAACGCTTCCAAACCTCGCGTACTACGCTCCAAAGAACGCTTTGTTCTTTCAGAACGGTGAAGATTTATATGCCAAGTATCAGCACACTAAAAGTTATTTAAACGAGCTAGATCCCCAGTTATCTTTAGTTTTTGAAGGATTAATTCGTGCGCAAGCCGAAAACTGGTTCGGGGTTGATTTCGATTTTGAAACCGACTTCTTGCAACTTATTCGCGGTTCGTACGCCTTTATACTCGATTTCAATCAAGGTCTTGAAATTGGTTTTATTACCACCTTGGGTGACACGCAAAACCCAGATTCAATCAATGAATTAATTCAAAAAGCGCAGTCACGCTTTACCCCCATTACGGAAGAAGTGGAGCTTCCAGACGGCAGTACTCGTTCTGAACTTATCGCCAGCGATCCACAAAACCTGCCTATCAAGCAAAACGAACTTAACGGGCAAACCTATTACAGTTCGAGTAAAGACGATGGCCGTATTAATTTTAGTTACACCCAAATCGGCGATTATTTAATTATGGCCAACCGCGTGAACTTGATCGAAAAAGTTATCAGCACGCAAACCAACCCAGAAAATAGCTTGGCCGCCAATGAAGATTTTAGAAACAGCGTCCTGTATGAGTTTGGTTCAGCGGAGGTTTATGGTTTCGTAAACGCGGCCAAGTTAAACCAACTGCTTTTTTACTGGCAAGAAACCCAAACCCTCGATACCCCTTTCACTTTAAACTCGCTGCAAAACCTAAGAAACTTAACGTTCTCTCGGCAGGTTTTCCCAGAAGTGATGTACATCAAACTACGCGCTTTCTTTAACTAAGTTAAAATATGCTCCGCCCCTTACTTTACGGTGTCGCCTTACTCGCTCTAGCTGGCGCGGCTTATGCTTGGTTTGTGCCCCGAACCGTTGACAAAGAAATTCCAAACGTCAGCACCGAAGCCACCCAAACCGCCCAGTTTGCTGGAGGCTGTTTTTGGTGCACCGAAGCTGATTTCGAAAAACTAGACGGCGTGATCGAAGTAATTTCTGGTTATGCCGGTGGAACGGCTGAAACCGCCACCTATGAGCAAACTTCGAACAAAAACACCGATCACCGTGAAGTCGTTCAAGTGAAATACGACACCAATAAACTTACTTTTAAAGATTTAGCTGATTACCATTTACGACACGTAGACCCAACCGACAACGAGGGTCAATTTGTCGATCGAGGGTATGTGTATTCCCCGGCTATTTTTTATGAAACCCTGGCTGAAGAGCAGGCGGCACAAATCGCGGTAGAGGAATTAAAAGCGCTCAATAAATTTGAAGACCCAATTAATATTGCCATTGAAGAAACCAAGCCCTTTTACCCAGCTGAAGAATACCACCAAGATTATTATTTAAAGAACCCAGTTCGTTATAAATATTACCGGAATGGTTCAGGAAGAACCGATTTTTTAGAAAACACCTGGAGTCATTAATTCAAAAACATGGAAATAAACGACGCTAACGGCACGCAAATTAATATTGGCGACACGGTTCACTTAATTAAAGATTTAAACGTTAAAGGTATGTCTAAAGGCCTTAAACGCGGCACCAAATTCGTGGTTCGTGATTTAACCAAGGACGATGAAGCCGTAGAAGTAAAACTTGGTAAATCAACCATTGGTCTTAAACCCGAATACGTAAAAGTCGGTTGATTAAAATTTAAGCTTCACACTATAATTTGAAACGAACTTAATTTAAAGACTTCATACCCTCCGCCATACTACTTATGATTTGTGCCTTCCTCATCGGAAGCGCGTTTCAATTTTCTGGAATATCAAATTTAGTTTTTAAGCAAACACCTCAAGCCGCCATTACTCGAAGCCTTATATACCAAGCGGTAGTTATCTATTTGCTTTTTAAAATTGGTTTTAGCGGGGGCATCGCTATTACCGCTGAACCACTACAAGCCGTCTTTACCACCACCGCTGTAGCCGGAATTGCCGCAGTGGTATGGACCATATTTATTCTAGCAATTTTAAAACGTTGGAGTGGTTTTACTCGCCTAACCCAAATTTCAATTGCCTCTCACTTTGGTTCGGTAAGTGTTGGTACTTTTGTGGCAGGAATCTCGTTTATGGAGGCTTTAAGTATTGAAGTTCCTGGCAGTGTCGCGGTTTGGCTCGCTATGATGGAACTGCCCGCCATTTTAGTGGGCATGTGGATGCTAAAAATCAGCTTTAAACAACTCTTTAGCATACTAATCAAAGACCGTTCATTAATGGTGCTTCTCGTGGCTATTGCCTTTGGTATTTGGGGAGCCCAGCTCATTACTCAAGACGCACAAACGTTTTTGTTTAAAACCATATTCACCCCCATCTTAGTTTATTTTTTATTTGAAATGGGACGCAAAGCCACAGCTAGTTTTGGGCAATTAAAAGGCGAAATCGGTTCGGTCATTATGATTGGAATTTTTGTACCAATAATGGGCGGACTGCTGGGAATTTCGGTTGGAAGTTTATTAGGCTACACAACCGGACAAATGTTTATGCTTGGGGTTCTGATGGCCTCGGCTTCTTACGTTTTGGCGCCTATCAGCGTCCAACAAATTCTCAATAGCTTGTATCATCCTACTGCGCCAGAAACTCAAAACGTCGTCGCTATTAGTATGGCTTTATCGGTCGGCGTGGCCCTGCCTTTTAACGTTCTAATCGGTTTCGAATTGTATAATCGATACATTCTAGCCATGACGATGGTCCCGAATCTAGTGTGGCTAGGACTTCTAATCCCGTTGATAGTTTGGGCAGTAGCTTTAGTAAAAAGAACATAGAAAAGCAAAGCTAGAACTAGCCTTAGGCTGAATTTTTTGCTATAATGGGCGGAAGTATTTTCACCTCTATGAACAAAGAAACTCAACGGCTCATATTACTCAGCCTGTTTTCAACCCTCGGACTCTGTTTTAGTGCTAATTTAGCCTATTTAAATTGGTGGAAAAATGATTTGGCAAAAGACTTAAACACCGTCAGCAAAACTCAAGCGTTCGAAAAAGCGAGCGACTCACAAACGAAAAAAGCTCGTCATTCATATGCGAGTTAACATGAGGCAAAACTTTCAAACTGAGTTCAAAGCCTGGAGTTCTGATTTTATAATTGAAATTATAAACGGGTCTGAAAATCCAGATAAAATTGTACGCGAAATAAAAACGCTCCTCAGTGAATATGAGCAAAGCTTTTCACGCTTTTTACAAGGTTCACAATTAACCGCACTTAATAACCAAGACGCTATCACCCTAACGCCACTTTGGGAAACCGTTTTAAAAGAGGCCGAAGCTATAAGCCAAACACTAAGCCCTGCATATTTCAATCCACACGTAAATTTAGCCGCCCATGGTTATAATCGTTCCATAGAAAAATTGGGTAAAAACGCAGCCATCCAAACCGATAAAAATGCTTTACTTCCCTATCCTAAGGGCTTGATTAAAAAGCAAAACAAACTGCAATTAAAATCGCATTCAACGCTCGACTTTGGAAGTTTTTTAAAGGGCTATGTTTCACAGCAAATCGCTGATCAATACGCCGATGCTTGCCAAGGCTTAATTGTAAACTTTGGCGGTGACTTGACGGTGCGTGGCCAAGATGAAGAAAAAAGCGAATTTGAAATAGGCATTTTTAATCCGGTCACTAAAGAAGATCATTGGGTGAAGTTAAACCAAGCCAGCTTATGTACCAGCGGTATCTACAAGCGAAGGTGGTTGCAAGATAATCAAGAAAAACACCATATTCTAAACCCGCACCTAAATAACCAAAGCGACTCAGATTACGTATCTATTAGTTTTTGGGGCCAAAACGGCGCTCTGTGTGATGCTATGGCTACTGCCGCGTTTAATGCCCCTGTGAGCGAATGGAATAAATGGCGCTCAAAACAGGCTGATATAAATTATTTAGCCATTGATAAACAAGGGCACGTTATAAGTTCAGATTTTAAATAATTAACATGAAAGTTTTAGCTTTTGCCGCAACCAATCATAAACAATCAATTAATAAAAAATTGGTGAAATATGCCACAAGCCTGTTTCAAAAAAAACACGAAATAAAACTCATTGATTTAAATGATTATGAAGTGGTGCTCTTTTCACCAGCCAGAGCCGCCAAATCGGGTGTTCCTAAAAAGGCGCAAGAGTTTAGTGATTTAATAGAATGGGCAGATTTAGTCGTCATTAGTTTTGCTGAATACAACGGTTCTTATACGCCCGTTTTTAAAAACTTACTCGATTGGGCCTCCACCACCAAAGAAAAATTATTCGTTAACACTGAGATGTTACTCCTCGCCACTTCACCCGGAGCGCGTGGGGCTAAAGGCGTCTTAACACAAGCCGCTAATTATTTTCCTTTCATGGGCGCCACCGTCATTGGCACTTTTTCACTACCTAAATTTAGTGAGCATTTAACCGCTCAAGGTATCAGCGATAAAGCGCTCCATACGGAGCTTGAAAATTTAGTACTGACCGCTGAATCTACTCCAGTGCCGGTTCATACCAAAACCGTCACGTGGGTAAACAAGCTCTCAACCCTTTGGATTGTAATCGGTTACAGCATGTTTGCGTTTGTCACCCTTAATGGTTGGCTCGGTGCGCCTTGGTTTGCGATAACAACAGCCAATATTTATTGGGAAATCGCTATGATAGCCGCCACTTTTACCTTACTGATTCGTCCGTTGTACGATCTACTCCCCGAATCCGATATTCTACGGTCCATGCTTAAATGGCGAAAAGGAATTGGCGTGATATCGAGTGGGATTGTGGTTGGGTTTTGGCTGAGTCGAAATACAAGCTTTACCGACCCCACTATTTTCTTTGATTATTTTAGAGCCGAAAAGTGGAATTTTGGTTTAGAAAACATCCTCGAAAGAACCACCGAAATTACCGCCTGGACGTTATTTTTAATTTCTAATAAATGGATGGTGCTGCACGCCAACTGGCTGTGGCATCAACTACAAAAATTGGCCTACGTGTATTTTTTATCAGCCGCCTTTTTGCTCTCCATCATTCACGAAAAAACCTACGGATTGGTGTGTTTAATTTTGTTTTTTGTTATTTACCAAGCCTGGATTTACAAACGCATTTTCAACCCAAAACCGGTCGAAAACCATCAATCACGATTAAGTCAGGCCAGTTAGTTCACTACCAGCTGAGAAACGAATACCAAGGTCGATTAATTTGAATCAAATCCCCTTCTGAGTCCATTTCGACCTGAACGTTGAGGTTTATTTTAAACAGGCCAAACATCTTTCTTGGTTCGGTGGCTGGAACTTGCGTCACCATTTCCCCATCTTGATTGACGATTAAAATTGGAGCTTCATTTTTAATCTCCACCGTTGGGGCCACCGCTTGCACTTGTTCTTGAATCACTTCTAAATTCACGTCATCCAGAACAGCGTCGAGCCGCACTTCAGGTTCTGCTTTGGCTCGGTATAAAGCCGAATCGCTATTTTCCTCGTCATCACCGGTATCCTCTATTTCAATCGCCGTACTTGTGGTTCTATTACTTCGTGATGAATTATAATCTGTGGCGCGCATAACGCCGTCATCCGTTTCTTCTTCATCGTCAGAATCCGTTTCAATTTCAATTACCGCACTCGTCGTTCGGTTGCTGCGAGATGAATTATAATCGGTGGCTCTCGTTTCAGTCTCACTTTCAACTTCCACTTCTTCCACCGTTTCAACCGGTTCTGGTTCTGGAACAAATCGGTCTTGTTCTTGGGCCCAGGCCTGCGTTAAAAAAAGGCTAGCGGCTAAGAAGGTACCGAAGACAAGATAGCTGATTTTTCTCACGTTCAAGTATTAAAAGTTAGTTTCAACTGTAATTAAGGTTGGGCGAAAGTACAAGGGGGAGATTGATTCAAGTTTCTGACAAAGATCGGTGTTAATTTCAAAAATCATTTTTTTGGGGCGGAGACGTCAATTAGGCGCTTAACCTAAAACAATCAACACTTGGCGCTCAACCTAATGGTTGTGAGGATGGGATGTTCTTACATTCTCCTTCCGCTTCGCTCCAGTCCGAGGTCGATTACTCAAATACTCGCATCGCTCGCTTTTCGTTGCGAACCCAGGTTCTCATCCTATCCCTTTCTGCGAAAGTAAAAAATTTGGACAGCCCCAGAAGGGGCTATCCAAATTTTTTATCCTGACGGAGACTTCAAACTGGCGTTCAATCAGTAGCAATCCGCGTTTAGCCTACAATTTAATGGCGGAGAGGATGGGATTCGAACCCACGGTGCGGTTACCCGCACACTTCCTTAGCAGGGAAGCGCTTTCGACCACTCAGCCACCTCTCCTTTGCGGCAGCCGAAAGATTGTAAATAAAATCCCCAACCGCGCAAACCAGAAAAATTAGAAAACAATTCTGGCTCGGCCTTTATGAAGTTTCGGTGAACCCCATCTCTTGGCAAAAGCTAAGTCTCGCCCTAGCGTTGAAGCGAAGTTAAACCAACGCCCATGCCAAAACTAAAACGCCGGTCTCAGTCATTTATCTATTTTTTGCTGCTGCTGTTTTTTTGGCAAACCCCCGCGCTTAGTTTTTTATATTTGGGATTTGAGGCAGAAAACACTTCTTACGCGCAAAATTTAAGTAATCCGAGTATCGGTGAGGCTTCAGTTGATGAAACACCGTCAGCGGCCATTACACTCGAACAATGGCAGGCTCTGCAAGTGACCAGCAGTGAAGCGCTCCTCAAAGACCCGGCCGTAATTGGCTATTTTGAGGAAGATTTTAATATCGACGGGGCTTACGGTGAACTAATTAGCGGCGAAATTGTCAGTCACTGGGAAGGAATTGCTAAAACCATGGGCACTTCTGGTTTAGCGTTGGCTGGCGCTTACTCGGTCTGGCGCCGCCGCCGGAAAGACTCTTTAGCCAAACTTCGCGCAGGAGATGCAAACGCAATCGAAACGTTATTCGAGGAACACTTTAGTACAGAAGACGCTGAGTCTAACGAAAACCAAACCAGCACTGGTGAAAGTAGTGATTTAAGGAGCACTACTCCCCTGCCCTCTCATCTACCCCCAAACAATACCGCTGCTTGGCAAGCTTGGGGTGAAAACCAGGGTTTACCTGCTACAGGCGCGACATTAGCGGCACTTTATGCTTTATGGATTAAAAGAAGAGCTTCCGAAAAAACCAGCACCGATAAATGGAGTGATTACTTCCGTCGTTTTTTTACGGCCGAAGAATCACCAAACTACGGTGAATTTTCAACAAACGTTTCACAAGCCGTTAATAGTGAACTAAACCACGCAAAGGCCAAAGCGTTAGAAAAATTTGAAAGCTTAAACCCATCCCCAATTGCGCCCGTTAAAACACAAAACATCAAAGCTTACGAAGCGCTCAATGTGCACTATATGAACTTAACCCTGCCCTACAACGAAGCGGTCAATGCGGCTAACGCGATTCGGTACGATAACAACGGTAAGATTGCGGCCATTAAAATTGGCATCCAAAAAATGTGGCAGCAATACTATTACTATTTAGAAACCAGTAATTCTGATGGGATGCAAGTTGCTCGGCGCCATGTAAATGACCTGATTACTTTCTCAAATCGCTACGCCACTAGCCGGCAAAAATGGGAAATCAGTATGATTAAAGATTCCGCTAAGTTGCAATTTGACCGCATGAAAGCCGAATTCGATAACCAAGCTGGCGCACAAGCCGAATACCAAAATCAGCTCGCAGCCTATAACCAAAGCCAAACTGAGGCTATTAACCAAGTGAACGCCCAATACAGTGGCTGGACCCAAAATCTTTATAACTGGTGGAATCAAGCCACGCAAACCGCCCAAGATGACCAAGCCTGGTTACTCAACTTAGGCCAACTAGGAACGCAAACCGATCAGGCCCTGCAAGCGCAGAAAGAAGCGCAAAACGAAACCTTTAAAAACCAGTTACTCCAATTAAACCAGGTCTATTCAGCCGCAGAAATTGAATCGCTGCTTAAGGGCGAATCACTTCCAAACTCGGTCGAAACAATTCCAGACCGGCTTCAGGCAGAGTCGCAGTTAGCCTTTTACAAATCAGAACTGCAAAACAACCAAACTTGGGCTGACTTTAGAGATAGTTATTTTCACGCTCAAGGCTATGGAGGGGACTACCGCACCGGGTATTTTAAATACGAATACAACGAAAAATATCAGCGCTGGCAAAACAACTATGTTTCGTATCTCGATGAGCAACCAGCCAAGAAAGCCTTTGAGCATTATTACCACCAACAAATCTACGCTACTCAGCAGCAAATAGATTTAATCAACGCCAAAATCTTACGCCAACAAATTGAAAGCTTAAGTGGCGAAACCTGGCTGAGTGAAATTTCAAATTTTGATTCTAAAACATCGCTCGATAAAATTTTCCCCGAACCGCAAAAAACACCCGAACACACCAATCTAGAAAATGAATTCAAGACTCTTACTACCGAGAAAGAAAACGCTTATCAAGCTTTAATCGATAGAGAGGCATACATTAAACAATTCTACGCCGCTCAAAATACCGATGCGGCCTTCTTTGCCATGCTCAACCGAATTGGCAAACCCTACAGCGCTGAAGCCAAAACCACTTATTTTCAAAACATTCAAGCTAGTATCGCCTACGATAAAAGGCTGTCTGATCAACGAATGGCCGACCACGAATATAAATACAAAGATTTAAATCTGCTGGAAGAAAACCTAATGCCTTTCCAGAAAGCTTACCAAGAAAAATTAAACGCCCACCAAGAAGAAAAAGAAAACTACCAAACGATCAAAGATAAAATCCCCTCTTTGAACCGGTTAAATTCGTTTATCCAAATTCTAAAGAACCATCCAACCGATAGCCGCGTACAAGTGGCGCTTAAGAGCTGGCAAGAACTTCAGGCCGCTCAAGCCAAACTTAAAACCGCTCAAGACCAATTAAACCTTCGCCTAAACACTTGGGCCCAAACCCAAAGTTTACATCACTCCATAGCAGACCTGCAAAAAACAATTGATGCGCAAACCAGTACGTTGCTAAATTTTCAGCAGTCTTTTATGGCCACTTCCTTATCCACAAAAACATCCCTCTTAAACAGCCGCGCGTCAAGCAACGTCACCGAAAATAAATTAGAAAGTAATCCCGTTCATCACTTTATCACCCAGCAAAAACTAGCTCGTGAATTCTTTGTGAAATATGGAGAAGACATTTCAGTCATTAGTGAATTAAAACAAAACCTTGAACAGGAACTGGAAAATCTAGCTTATTTAGAAGATGGCAGTTTATATGAAGACGGAGTCATTTATGAAGATTATGTAGCCCTTAAAGAGGATTATAAAAAGTTGCTCGATAACAAACTACCAGATGTTTGGGTTAAAGATTGGAGTTGGATACAAACTAATTACCGGACCAAACGCCGTACGCCCGTGCCAAACCGTAACGATGATTTGCTACACGACTGGTATCACAAAGCCGCCACCGTATTTAACCGCGAATCACAAGAAAGCTACAGGCAACAAATTAAAGAACGAGAAGCCATGCTTTTCGAACAGCGCGCTTTAGTATTTGAAGCCAACCAAAACATCGAAGTTGAAAATCTGTTTACTACCGATCAAATCACCGAGTACCAAGCTTTAGCCCGACAACAAATCGACCAGAACCAACAATTAAGTGCTTTAAGCGAAGCTGAAACCATCGCCACGCAAGTTAAAAGCCAAGCCATTCAAGAGAACAATCGAGCTTCCGTTCAAGCACCACCAAGCACCAGAACTTTGGCCGTACAAACGCTTAAAAAAGAAGACGTGATGTCAGTAGCCCTTAGTAGTTCTGAAGTTGAAGGTTTTAGCTTAACTCAAATTCCAAATCATTTTTTAGAACCACTGTGGCAAGCTTTCCGTCGTTATAGTCAGTCGTTTCAGTTCAACCAATTTAAATCTGAAGTGCTCCGTTTAACCGCTCAAGCCCAAGAACAATACAAACGAAGTTTAATTGCCGACTACGGTTTAGCACCAGCACCAGTGCGAACAAAAACTGTAATTGATTATTCGGAGCACGCCAATGAAGCCAACGCCGAAATTGATAAACAAATCGCAGAAGTTGAAGCGGGTATTCCCAGCTTGAAAGAAAAATTTGCCGGTCAAGCCTATTTAACGACCGCTCTAGCCCAAGCGGAAGCCAAAATTGAAGCCCTCGAACGCTACAAAGTTAACGGACAAATTGAAGCCGATAGTTACCATGCCGATTTAGCCAAATGGGAACAAAGTAATGCGGTCATGTTGGCCGAAATTGAAACCGCGGCCCAAAACCACTTTTCAGATATAAACCATTTCATTCAAGGCTTTTGGGATAAATCAGACGAAGTGGTTGCCCAAAAAGCGGCCGAAATTGAAGCTGAAAACATAATCGATACGCGAGACACGGTTGAGCTTATTGATCAAACACCAGGTGGGTTTAGTACAGAAAATTTTACGGCAGAAGCTGAACTAAAAGAGTTCTTAAATAGTTTATCCGGAAAGTATGATGAAGTAGACACCGAGCCGAGTTTTAAACTGACAAATGAAACCTTAAGCAATCAAGCTAAAATCTATCAAAGCTATGAAAGCCAGTTTTTAAGATCACAGGGTTTAACCTGGGATAAGTTTTCAAATGAGAGAATTCAAAAACTTCACCCCGAAATTAGAGAAAAAACCATTGAGTTAATTAATAGAGTACAAGACGAAATGGGGGTTAATTTACGAGTAAATATTGATGGGAACTACCGCAGCAATGAAGACCAATTAAAGCTTTATTGTAACGATAAAGACACAGGTATTTGCGAAGGGGTAGCCAAGTGGGATGATAGCGGTAATTGGAAATCAAATGCTAAGCCTGGTGAAAGTTATCATAATTATGGACTGGCGATTGATTTCACAGAAATTGATAACAAAGGGTTAGTGAATAATAAGACCGATTGGCTAAAGCTGGCAAATATTGCTAAAGAATTAGGCTTTAGGCATCCATTACCAGTAAATGATAAAGCTCATTTCGTTATGGACTTTGGCTATACCACTAAAGAGTTGAAAGAACGTATAGAGAAAAATCAGATAAAAGATGGTTACGTTGAACTCTTCAAAACTGTAGAGGTTAAAAAAATTAATAGAGAAAAAATTGAAGTTTTATCTTATAACTTCACTGGCAATGGAATATCGCAAAGCGAAGCCGAGCAAGTATTAGGTTTCTCTGAAGATTACTTTCAAGTCTGGGCTCAATATCAAAATCATGTTGAACTTGAAGCCTCATTAAGAGAGCGCTATATCAAAGACCATATGGAGCAAGAACCTAAGTTCAGAATTGAAGACTACAAACTCTATTGGAGAAACATAACTGGCATTTCAAATTCAGCCAAAACTGAAGTAATAAAGGTTTATAATTCAATTATTAAATTTTCTCAAAACGGACTCTCAGGAGAAATTAAAAGCGCCCTCAATTATATCGAAAAACTACGAGAATACGAAAAAGGTAAAAATCTCGATTATAAAATGGTGTCACATTTTGCATTAGATGCCTATGGGGAAGATCAAGAAATTGCTTTGTGGGGATTTGAAAAAGTTAATAACACACAAGCTCGTTTCGGAATTGACCCAGCAGAATTAAATAATTCTGAGACCGGCTTTAAAGCGAGTATTTATGAAAATGATGATACGTTAGTGGTCGCTTTTGCGGGCACTGAAGACCTAAAAGATTGGATTGAAAATGCGAAGCAAGCAATTGGTTGGAACTCAAAACAATATGAGGCAGCATTTAAGATCGCAAATAGAATAAACCAACAAAAATCAAAAAAAATAGTTTTTACAGGACACTCCTTGGGGGGCGGTTTAGCAGCCGTGGCCGCCGCCAAAACTAAGCACCAAGCCATCACCTTTAATTCAGCGGGAGTCCATCCTTATACGCTCATTAAAGAGGGAATAGACTTTAGCGCGGCTGAGTACATTTCTAGTTTTGGTGGTTTGAGTACCACCTTACTTAAAAAATTATTAACCGATAAAACTATCGATACCTTAGAAATAGCGCGCAAAGCGGGTTATTTCAATATTCCTGCTGAAGCTTTTTCTCTGTTTAGGAAAGATTTTCCAAACATTACCAACCATGTAACAAGGGGGGATATTTTAACTGACAAACAAGAAGACTTAATATTACTGCCTCTCGCCTTGGGAGAAAAAGTACTTCATGGTAGTATTGTAAACAGCGTTGCGAACTTTGACCTATGGTACACAAATCCATACAGCTTGGGCGCTAGCACGATCTTCGGGATCGAGCATCATAGAACTTATGGTAACTAAAAATATGAGCATTTCTAAAACCCTGCTTACGGTCTCGATTACCATTTTAATAATTGGTTGCGGATTTAATGATCCCTACGCAGCCAAACAAGTATTTGAAGACCCTAAAGTCGTAAAATTAGCGCAAGCAACCGCAAAAGGAGACATTGAAACAATAGACACCCTTTTAGCTAACGGAGTCAATATTGATAGCACTGGAAAAGATAATCTAACACCGTTGTATTGGGCATTTCTGTATGTAAACCCTTCACCAGAAGTTAAGGCTGGCTTTGAACATTTATTAGTAAAAGGCGCAAATCCAATGCACATTAATGAAAAATCAAAACTTCCATTACTACACATGGTATCAAGAAGTGATGATTCCGATTATTTAAGGGAAATATTAAAGTACAATGAAAAATTAGATCTTGATTATATTTCCGATGACTGGGTTTGGCCAACCGCACTAGCAAATGCAATGTCAGCAAGACGATTTAATAATTTTAAAATTCTAAAAGAGGCTGGTGCAAATATTGGTTTAAAATCTGGAGGTGACGAAACAATTTTAGAAAAATCAACTGATACAGGAACCTGGAACTATGCCCTATATCTCCTAGAACAAGGCGCCGACTACACCGCTGGAAACGATAAAACAGAGTGGAATCCCGAAGGTTATTCAGAGATAGTTAGGTCTTTAGAGAATCTAAACTATTGGGACTATAGCGGTAAAACAAGCCGTGATGAAGTTATTGATTTTCTAAAAAAGAACGGCGTAGAAGTTTATCCTTACCACAAAGAAGATGATCCTCGATACAATCCAAGACCACAAGCATACATTATTGAAGACCCTGAACCTTATTTTGATTATGAAGCACTTTTACAGACTCAATCAAAAGAAACGACTGCGAAATATTATGATAATTATTTAACCGCCAAAAAGTTCTTAACCCTTATTAGAAGAGCAAATGCTCAAGCCGATGATATCGAAACTTTTAGTAAAAAAATAAAATTTAATCCAAGTGATAATTTTATGTCTTTAATCCATTGGTATGCAATTGATTTTTTTGACGCTAATTCCAACACCACAACTCGATACAAAAATGATGAAATTATTAAACAGCTAGAAAATAACCGTGGTGAATTTAGGGAACGTTTAGCACAACTCAGTTACATTTACTCTCAGCCGTATCCACAGTATTCAGAAACCAATTTTGTAGTTACTGAAGATGAAAAGAATCTTTTTATACGCGTAGCGGCAAACTACGGACTTTTGTTTACCAATGAAGAAACGCCAAAACTTCTACGAATTGAGTCTTACAACATTGCTGATATGTAACTAGAAATAAAAAAACATTCCCCTACCCTAGAACTCGATGTTCTATTACCCCACCCTTTTAAAAAACGAATACTTGGTAAACCTGCAGGTGGTATTTCCGGGTGGTTGGGGGCAGCTAAAACAGGAACAAGCTGGGCTTCACTTTTTATGGGAGAATCTACTTTTTTCTCCGGCTACAAATTTAGAAGACCCCGATGAATGGTTATGGGAAAACACATTAGACTTTTGGTCTGTCACTTCTTTTGAATCGGTCAGACTTAATTTCACCCTTCGCCAAGACCAAGTTAAAAAATTTGTGCCAAAACTAGAAGCTTTAATAAAACCACGGCCCGTCAGTACTGATTTTTTGAATCAAGAAATTAAAGAGCTGCAGCAGTTTTGGCAAACCGACCGTGACCGAAAAGAAGACACCGTTTTGAGAGCCCTTTTTAAAAACGAAAACGTCGTCCATCCAGATGAAAATTTAATCGACCAACTGGAGACCGCTGATCTTGAAGGCGTGATTAATATCTGGGCGGACTCTAAACCATTTGTCATAATTCTTGGAACGGTAGAAACCGATGACCTAATTGCCCTCAGTCATATTTTCCCCGAAAAAAATACTTTCAAAACATTAACCCAATATAAATCACCTAAAAATGGAAAACATTTTTTTACTCCGACTCGTTGGGGTCTAGCATTAGAGTTAAATCAAAGTCACATTTTTGAATTACTCATTATAGAACTTTGGGAACAACTGTTTAAAGTTCAATTTTATTTTGAGTATCACCTTAATGACTTATTTGTTTGGACGAACGACGTCGAACATCCGCGTCTGCTGGCACAAAAAATTAAAGGCTACACCTTAACCGAAAAAGATTTTAACAGCGCTCTAAGTGACTATTTAAAGTTTCTAGACCAAATTTATAAAGGGGAAAACAGTACGCACTTAGAAAAGCTTGCTGAGCTCACCGAAGGCCTGCATGCGCACCCATTTCAATCAGGTACCTATGGAGTAAACCAAAAGCAGCTCGATTTAAGTAAAACTTTCAAAGAAATTAAATACCAAGCTTTTAAAGATTTTTACGACAATTTTATAAAAGTAGTCCCTGATTTAAAATAAAAAAAGCTCAACCAAGTGGTTGAGCTTTGGTTAAAGCTAAATTTTAAATTTATCGATTTCGTTCAATTAATTCGAGTAAGTCGGCTTTTGGACGAACTCCCACCGCTTCATCAACAATTTCCCCGCCTTTGAAAACTTTTAAAGCCGGAATAGACATCACACCATACTTGCTAGCAATTTCACTCTCCTCATCCACATTAATTTTTACAATTTTAGCGCCGTCGCCAATTTCATTAGAAAGTTCTTCAAGTACAGGGCCGATCATTTGACACGGACCGCACCACGGAGCCCAGAAATCAACCAAAACCACATCATCAGATTTTAAAACTTCAGCTTCGAATTCGGCAGTTGTAATATTTTTGGCCATAAGAAAAAATAGTTAGTTCGCTTAGAGTATAATCTATTTAAATCTCATCTACAAACCAACTCGGTAAGCTAGGCTACTAAAGCAAATTAAGCCGAATGTTGTGAGGATTCATCTAAGCCTCCTGCCATATCTAAACCCGTTTTCATAGCTTCAAGCACTGCCAAACATTCACGGGCTTGTTCAGAACGGGGGTCTATTTGTAACGCTTTTTTAAAAACGTTCTCCGCTTCTTCGTGCTGCATTGAGTTCATATAACAAACGCCCAAATCACAAAGAATATTTGGATCAAAAGGGCTTAAGTTACGCGATCGCTCTAGTAAACTAATCCCTTGGGTTCTGCGGTTTGAATTGTAAACCGCCCAACCAAGACATCTTAAAATCTCAGGGTGATTGGGGGAAATTTCATCGGCTTTTGTGAGTTCTTCAACCGAATGACGCCAGTCTTCTTTCATAGAAAGCAAAAAACCCATCAAATAATGCGCATTTGAAGATCTCGGATTAATTTTTAGCGCTTGTTTAAGAGCCTTTTGAGCTTTTTCAGGTTGATGAGAACTGAGATAGTTATCGCCCAGTTCTTCATATGCTTCTAAGCAATTAGGCTCAGTGACTAAAATCGACTGTAACAATTTAATAGCTTCATCATTACGTCCCTGACTTTTTAACTCTTCAGACTCTCTAATTAAAGCGATAATTGATTCGTTATATAACATGTATAATTTTTAACGTACTTAGTGGTTTATTATAACTATTTTGAGTCAATTTACAACTCCCCAAGAAGGCTCTTTTATTGTTTAGCTATAAACTCACGGATAGTAGCCTTGGCCGCTTCGGTTTCTTGTTTAAGGGCAAAATGCAGTGTCGCTTTCAAAAAACCGATTTTATCACCCGTATCAAAACGTTGACCTTCTAAAATTCGACCGTAAATTTTGCCGTTATCGGCTAGGTGATCAGCGAACGCATTTGCCAATCTCACTTCCCCATCAGGGCCTGGACTAGTGGTTTTAAGCTTATGCCAAATATTGGGCGTCAAAATATATTTCCCAATGACTCCTAAATTTGAAGGCGCATCAGCTAAAGCGGGTTTCTCAACAAATCGGCTCACCACACCATGATGCTTATCGGCTTTTGTATAATCAACAATCCCGTATTGGCTAACACGATCATCCGGGACTTTTTCTAGTAATACCACTGACTCACCCGTTTCGTGGTAGGTTTCCATAAGCTGTTGAACCGCGTTTAAACCGCCGTCGTTATCGACAATGTCATCACCAAATAAAACCACAACCGCTTCATCTTCTTCCACTAAACTTTTAGCACACAACAAAGCGTGACCGTCACCTAAAGGTTGAGGTTGACGCACGTAAACGAAATTTGCCATGTCAGATAGACGCTGAACCATTTCGAGTTCCTTCATTTTCTTTTTTTCAAACAAAGCGTGTTCAAGCTCAAAGTTTGAATCAAAATGATCCTCGATCGCTCGTTTTCCGCGCCCAGTAACAATAATAATATCTTCAATTCCAGCCGCGACCGCCTCACGTACAATGTGTTCAATAGCTGGCGTATCAAAAATCGGCAACATTTCTTTTGGTTGGGCTTTAGTAGCCGGTAGAAATCGAGTCCCGAAACCGGCGACCGGCAAGATGGCTTTTCGAATGGGTTTCATATTTATTTGGTTTTATTAAAAAAGGTTTACGAGTGACGATTGCCAAGCAATCAAACGCGGCGCGATAAAAACGAGAACTAAACTTACAGAACTTAAGACCAGTGCCATAATGGCCCAAAGTCTTCTTTTATCAAACAGAATTCCCAGCAATGACACTACAATGTTAATGGCGATGAAAAGCAGAATGGAGAAGAAAAGCAACTGGGCAATACTCAGTAAAAAAGTTACATTACCAAGCAGTGAATCTTCTTGTTGAGTGGGTTCTAGCACGAGCAAAAACAAAAAGAAAAGCACACTCTGAAACAAAATTATCGGAGAAATCAAAAAAGCAAAGAACCCAAAACTGAAACCAATTTTGAGTTTCCATTTAGGTTCTTCAATAACCTGTGATTTTGCTAAACGAAAACTTTTTAAGGGTTTTGTTTTTTCAGTCGGTTCATTTGAAACCGGAGCCGGAGTTGATTCCGGTATGTTTGAAGGTTGTTCCGTCATATTATTTAAAGAAGGTCTTTATGAAGATTTTATAGTTGTTCACTTATACGAAGCAATTGATTATATTTAGCCATTCGCTCTGAACGACAAAGCGAACCCGTTTTAATTTGCCCCGCATTGGTGCCCACCGCTAAGTCAGCAATAAATGGATCTTCGGTTTCCCCTGAACGGTGAGAGATCACACAAGTAAAGCCATTTTCTTTCGCTAAATGCATAGTGGCAAAAGTTTCGCTTAAAGTTCCTATTTGATTCACCTTAATCAGAATTGAATTACAAAGCTCTTGATCGATCCCTTGTTGCAAACGTTTTTTGTTAGTCACCAATAAATCATCCCCGACTAATTGGACTTTATCTCCCAGTCTTTTCTGCATCATTTGGAAGCCAGCAAAATCGTCTTCAGAGTGAGAGTCTTCAATTGAACAGATTGGAAATTCATTCACGAGTCTTTCGTAGTAATCCACCAAATCTTCTGAACTTAAAATTTTTCCGTCAATCTCGTAACCGCCTTCTTTATAAAATTCTGAAGCGGCCGCATCAATCGCGATTTCCACTTCTTCACCCGGCACATAACCGGCTTTAGAGATGGCGTCCAAAATGACTTGAAAAGCGTCTCTAACTTCTGGCAAACGGGGCGCAAAACCCCCTTCATCCCCGACTCCAATCGATTCACCGCGATCAGAAAGTATTTTTTTTAAGGTATGAAAAATTTCCGCTCCCGCTCGTAGATTATCTTCAAAATCAGCAAACCGAGGCATCACCATAAACTCTTGCACCGCTAAACCAGAATCGGCGTGCGCACCTCCGTTGATAATATTCATCATCGGTCGTGGTAGTGAAACTTCCGCCCCGCCAAATAACGCTTGAATATGGTGCCACAATGGAATCCCCTTTTGAATAGCCGCTAAACGAGCGGCGGCTAACGAAATCCCTAAAATAGCATTAGCGCCTAAGTTGGTTTTGTTTTCCGTTCCATCAGCTTCCAGCATGGCCGCGTCCAAAGCGGCTTGATCTTGAGGATCCATCCCAATTACCACTTTTGATAATTCGTTTTCAACGTGCTCAATCGCTTTTAAAACTCCCTTTCCACCGTAACGACTTTTATCACCATCACGCAGTTCTAAAGCTTCATGCACTCCTGTAGAAGCGCCACTTGGTACACAAGCTCTGGCTATGTTTTCACCATCACTTAATTCTACTTCAATCGTTGGATTCCCACGGGAATCTAAAATTTCTCGAGCGTGTACAGCGGTAATTGCAGCCATTATTAAATTTGTATTTAAGAAGTTCTCCTAAATTCTAACGGGCAAAGGCTTTTATCCAAAAAGAAAACTAAAGTTTAGCGGTCGCTACCTTTAACCCGAGTAAAATTAAAATGCCACCAAAGACCTGATCGGCTCGCTTTTCAATCCGTAAAAACTTATCGCGTATCGGTTTAACCGTCATTACCGTGGCCACAAAGCCAAACCAAGCAAAGGTTATAAAAAATAAGGCCAGGCTAATTATCACTAAATTCATTGGGGCTAGATCGGGGGGAATGACCACACTAAAAAAGCCGAGAAAGTAAAGTGTCGCTTTAGGATTAAGCAAGTTGGTCATAAAACCGTCTCGCCAAGCCTGCCATGGTTTGAGTGTTTTTTGGGTTTCCGAAACCGTAAAATCAAGTTTAGAGTCTGATTTACTAAAGAGTGCCTTTACGCCAAGAAAGATTAAGTAGGCAGCCCCAATCAACTTCACAATACTAAAGAGTAAAATCGACTGAGAAATCAGGAAGGCAATCCCCAGCAAACAATAACTAATGTGGACTAAAACTCCGCAGGCAAAACCCAAGGCCGTCCAAATACCAATTGAACGCGAATATTTAAGGGTATTTTTAATACAAATGACTAAATCAGGACCCGGGCTCATCACCGCCATTAAATGCACTAATGAGACGGTCAGTAAAAGTGGAGTCATAAAGTTTTGGTTTGAATTCAACGCTAATTTAATCGACAATACAGATCGTGCAAAAACTAATTTTATTCGGATTACTCATTATAGCTCTCAGTAGTGCTACGGCGCTGGGGCAAAGCCGCTTAAAAACGGCTAATAGTGTTAATATAAAAGATGGTTACATCGAAGAAACCGTGGTTTTAGTCGATGACGCGGGAGAACTTTATTTAGAATTTATAAAAGACGATCGAGTCGCTAAATCACTCGATGGTCAAATCTATACTGGGGAAATTTTACCACCAATTCAAATAGACGCTCTCGCCAAAGCGCCCAGAGCCCGAATGCGAGAAGTTCTTAGCTTTGAAGTGATCTCTGATACCAACGAACCACTTGAACTGATTGATCAATTTACAGCGTTACAATCCAAAGAACGCTTAAGATTTAGTTTAAAAAACCAAGCGGGGCAACGCAGCCAAGGGGCACAATTAATTTCAGTTTTCAAAGCCGAAGACAACGTGAACGACCCAGCACTTTGGAAATACTATCCAGAAAATCCAAAAACGCCGTGGAAAAGACTCGGCGGCATTAAGGGGGAAACTCCAGCCGAAGAGGATCAAATTTTCTCAGCCTATCTTTTTAGCACCGGTTCTTACACTATTTGGGATGAAAATCCTCTACCGGACTTTCAACCGAGCTTTCCTAATGATGAAATTGAATTGGCTGAGCCTTCTCCTTTTCCCAGTGTGGTTGAAGAAGACGAGCTCGCAATTTTTGACGATGAAGATTTTGTAAACTTACTCGAAGGCGAAGACGCACAGTTTGAAGATGACTTTAGCCAGACACCCTTAACCGGAGACACAACGACTCCAAACCTGGTACCAGCGGTAGGAAATCCATCTCAAAGTAATAATGGAGCCTTAGTACCAGCCGTAGCAGAAGATGAAACTTCTAGCTCAACCATGAACCAAATTAATACGCCTCAATCACAGACTCAAACCAGTAATTTCCTACTGGCACCAACCACATCTTCAAACTCAACCGTACCAGCGGTTCCAAATCAGAACGAAGCAACGAGTGTGAGCGAAATTGGTTTGGCTCAGTCGCTTCAAGCTAACAGCTTTCAAAACTTTGGCGTCGACGAAGGAGACTTACCCGAAGCCGGAGGCTTTCAATTCCCTTGGCTGATTTTAATCGTCTTTGGAATTGCGGGTTTTAGTGTTTATGCAATCCGTAAAAAACCGTACTAATTATTTTGATGAAAGTGTGATTTTCCCTTTGACGAAATCTTAATTTTTGCGTATAATAATACTTAAATAAAATTTGTCAAAACCCCAAATGACCGACTTAACCAGATCTATCTTGCCGGAAGCCGAAGTCAGCAAACTCAAAAGGTATTTAGAAAGTAAACCAAAGCTTATTATTCTGACTCACTCAAACCCAGATGGAGATGCCATTGGTTCAGCTTTAGGGCTTTATAGTGGCTTAAAAGAACAAGGCTTTGACGTAGAAGTAGCCTGTATTGATCCGTGTCCAGATGAGTTTAAGTACCTGCCCGATCACGAAAAATTAAAAAACGATTTTAATCCAAGTGACTATCAAGCCGTTATATTTGTAGATTGTGGCGATAAAAAGTTAACCCGATTTGAAAATGCCCATCCAGAAATTTTATCTGAAGATATGGTCAAGATTAATATCGATCACCACGCTTCAAATGACAACTTTGGGGAAATAAACTTTGTGATTACCGATGTCGCTTCAGCCAGTATGATTGTTTATCAAGTATTAAAAACGCTTAAATACAAAATCACGCCTAACACCGCCAATGCCCTCATTACTGGAATTTACACAGATACCGGCGGCTTTATGCATCAAAACACCACTCCCCTAACCTACCAATATGCGGCTGAGCTGATCAAACTGGGCGCCAGCCCACAACATGTGGCAAAAAATGTGTTTCATACTTACGACTTTAGAACCCTTAAACTCTGGGGGAAAGTTCTACAGAATTTACATTTAACCGGTGATGGTGCCGCCGTCGTTGGGGTCGAAGAAAAAGATTATGAAAGCCTTGGGTGCACACGGCAAGACTTAGCCGGCGTTATCGATTTTATTAACGCTATGCCAGAAGCCCGTTACTCCGTCATGCTCTCTGAAGATGGGAAAGGCAACGTAAAAGCGAGCCTGAGAACCCGGAAAGACGATGTAGATGTTAAAGCCTTAGCCGAACAATACGGCGGTGGTGGTCACGTAAAAGCATCTGGGTTTACGATTCCTGGTGGACGCCTCGAAAAAGAAGTTAAATGGAAAATTGTCCAAGACTAATATGACGGCTCCTATTTCCCGTTCTCAATTACAAAAAACTATTGCTTTAATGGTAAAACAAACCGAGCTATTCCCAGATTCTATTAATCAAAAAGCTCAAGATCTAAACCAAGAAGATTTAGAAAAACTGACCATAACGCTTCATGTAGCGCAAAAAGAAGTACAAAATTTAGATTCTTACCAAAGCGAAAAGCTGGAAAAAAGTTTAAAACGATATTTTGATGGCAAAAAACGAATCTATCTTAAAACACATGGGGCCTGGATGGCGCGTCAAGAGGCCAAACAGGAAGCGCAAGAAACTTTGTTTGAAGACGCCCTCTTAGAACAAATCTAATGTCTTTGGGAGCATCTACCGGCCCCGAATCAAGCCAAGCTCGATTTGGAACGCTTGAGTATTATCAAGAAGCTTTAAACTCTGAAACAACGTGGCGTCGGCTCGATGCGGCTCGAAGCTTAGCCGATAAAGCGGCCGAAAATTTTGAACGAGTGTTAAAAGAAGATTATCAAACGACCCTTGGAGTTGAGGCCGATGATCAAGATTATGACGAAATGATGATTGCTGAAGTTCAAGCTGAATGCGAAAGCTTGTATGAAAAAATACTAAGAGATTTACAAACCTCCGAGCCAAATGATGCTAACCGTGCTAAAGGTTATACGGGTGGTTACATGTCACCCGTGATTGGACTCTTTAAAATTGCCACCTTAGATAGCACCGACCCGTTTTTAGACATTGCGGTTATGGAAGAATTTACCCTACAAGATGCCGCCCAAAGCACTACTGATGGGGTTTTTGATAAATACGGCTTTGATATTGATAATGCCCTTGAAAGAGAAATGGCCATTCGAGCCATTATGTCCGAAGCAGATACAACCCTCTATAATTCCGAAGTGCGCACTTAACGACGACTAACGCCACCAACAAAAAACAAACCTCCCAAGACCGCTAACACAACTAAGTAAGTAAGCCAGGAGTCACCACCAGCCGTCGGCAAACTTTGATTACTACTCGCCGCTCGGGCGATAGTTTGCGTTGGTGGAGCGGTGTTTATCGTTCGGTTGTTGACCACCGGCGTGGGATTTGACGGTGGCGTTACCACAGGTGCTGGCGTCGGTTGAGAGACGGGTGCCGATTGTACCGGTTCTTCCAATTGGGGTAAATCGACCGTTTCAGAAATATCTTCAGCCGCGAAATCATCCCCTGTTCCAAATAAATCAGAGAAATTAACGGCTCCTGCACTTTCCTCTTTTACGCTCACTGCGGCCACTCGAATCGTTCCCGTCATAGAGGGATGTAATTCACAAATATAATCAAAGTTCCCCGCCTGATTAAAGACAAATTCATAAGTTTGGTTCGGGGCTAAGGTAGAACTGTTACCAAAAGCACCTTTAATAAGATGATCGGTTGTATCACGATTAATCCAACGCACCGTATCCCCCTGGTTAATATCAACCACTGCAGGCGTAAATCGCATTTCACTAATATCAATCTCTTGAGTCGCAGCAGAAGCCCAATTAAAAATCGCTATTCCAAACACCAGAAGTCCTAATTTCTTCATCTCATTGATTGTGTTTTAAAAAGCGCTAAGAGTCAAACCAGCCCGGCTTTACAATAAGAGCTAAATTGGGAATAATTATGAAAAATATCCTTTCCTCATTTCTGTATGAAAAACCCCGTTAGTGCTTTAATCAAAGATCAAATTCAAGCCCAATTTTACGCTCAAGCCGCCAAAAAACTAAATTTAGATCTTGGTCAAAGCCAAGACTTAGTGGTCAAAGCCTTACCAACCTTAATTAAGGGCATGGCCATTAACACCCAAAGTAAAAACGGGGCCAAAGATCTATTTGGGGCTCTAACACAAAAAAAGCATGACGGAAATATTTTAGATTCAAACCAAGATTTTTTTGCCGATTCAAATTTAGATGAAGGGGATAAAATTTTAAAACACATCCTCGGTGACACCCGTGACGATATTGCCGCCGCCTTAGCCTTCGAAACCAAGACCGACACTCATACCGCAAAAAAAACTTTAGCGGCCCTTTCACCGCTCGTAATGGGTGCTCTGGGGAAAGCGGTTCAGTCCAAAAAACTAAACGCCGACCAAGTCAGCAGTATTTTAAATATCGCTTTAAAAGAAAAAGATTTTGCCAAAGCTGGAAATCGAATTGCCCTGCTTATGCTCGATAAAAATAATAATGGTCAATACAAAGACGACTTATTTGAAATGGGCAAAGTATGGCTGAGCAAATTGCTGAGCAAAAAGAAGAAATGAAATTCAGCTCATTAGGCTTTTAAAATAAGGATAAATCTGGTACAATGCTTAGATTTATTTCTGAAACTTTAAAATGCATCAACAAGTACAACAATGGGTTAAGGTGAGTGCTAATTTAAAAAAGAACTTAGAAATTTGGGTTGAAGCAAACCAGCAATTAGACGTCGAAAAAATTACCGAACTCTACCATCCAAAAGCTCGAGTTTTTCCAGCTTATGGATCTTTAAAAGTTGGACATGCTGAAATCAAAGAAGCTATTTCAAAGATTCGTTTAGAAAAACTCACGTTAAATTATGGATCACTTTCTTACAATACTGACGAAAATATTGTCGAAGGTGAGTACGAATATCAACTACAGCACGGTGAAGTGCGAAATGTGAATTTTGCGATGAAGTTTGATTCTAAAAATCTAATCGTTGAACACGCTTCAGCCCCTGTTAAAGCGGGTAAATGGAAGCTCAAAAATGAAGTTTCAATTTGTACTTTACTTACCGCAGCCACGGTGCAATCAGTTCTAAAAAAATCTGAAAACACGACAAGTTTTATGAATTTTACGCAAAAACTAAAACCAAAGAAATAACGAAAAAAGTAGCCAAAACAAGTAAAAACACGGCCGAGACGATCAAAATCGAATAGTCGTAAATAGAAGGATAAGACTTAAAAATTATTCTCACTCTTTTAAGCAGCATCAAATTATAAATAATAAGGCCTGCCAACGTGAACCAAATAAATAAATCAATAAAAGACATTATTTTGAAGCATAATATTTAAGAATTTTCAATGCCTGTTCAGGTCTACGGGCGCGGTGAATGGTTAACTTATCAGTCGATTCTACCTCTTTTACAATCGTTGATAAGTTTAAATCGGCGTAATTAAACACATAACTAAGCAAGCCTTTGCGCGATAAATCAAAGGTATTTAGACGTCCAAGCTCAAAGCTTTCATGGCGTTGGCGCAGCATGTTTTTGAAAAAAAATAACTGTAATGTTTCTGGGAATACTAAAGCCACATTGAGTCGCCAATAAACATAACTGCCTAAAATTGTATTTATCACAAAAAACAAAAAACACAGCTGTAATAAACGAATTTCGGTACTCGAAATAGCCTCGGTCGGAAAAAACAGCAAAATAAGTCCAAAGGGTAACAACACAAAAAACTGGGTAAACATACGCCATAAAACAAACACCGGGTGTTGGTAAATAACATAAGCCGGCGTTGGTTGTTCGGGCACATAGGCCTTGGTGTGATGCTTTTTGGCCGCTTTCACCATTTTATCAATCGTGGGCGTTTTTACCGTTTGTTTAAACTTTTTAGCCATAAGTATTAATAACTATAGAACTTATTAACTAAAACTGCACGTAGTTTGTTAAAACAAATCAGAAAGCGAAGCGCGACTAATCACCATAATCCACAACTGTATTAAAAAATAAAACGCGGCCACAATAATAACCCAACCGGTCGGATCACCAATGGTTCTTTTAAAAAGACGCTGTTGCCAGGTATCTTTAGGCGGTTCAATTTTTTTGGGAGTTTCGGTTTTCAGCTTTTTTTGTGGTTGGGGCATGTGGTTTTATCTTAGCCTATAACAGAACGTACTTCATGTTCAATTCGTCGTATTAAATACGAACCTCGAACCCGTGCAAACCAATCACTAATTGTAGATGACACCGTTGGAATTTCTTCAAAATTAAAAGCAAAAGTAATAGGTTCAGTATCATTTTTTTGAACGCCATTCTCATGCAAAACCTTTTCTACTAAAACCGATACGCCCCCTTCTCGACCATACTCATTTACCACCGCATCAAGCTCTGCATCTTCAAATCGACTCGAAAATTTTTCTCCGCCCTCAAGTGAAACCGTTAACATGGTAGGCATGTTTATAAGGTTAAAATAGAAGGCTTTAGAAGTAAATAGAAAAAAAGCTACTCTGCAACTTTAAGTGCAAATGGCTTTGAAACTCTTACAAGTTCTTGATCTAAAAAGTCTAACCAAGCCGGCAAAGCGGCTTCAATCCCCTCTGCTTCAAACTGCGCAAAAGCAACTTGAGCGGTCTCTAACCTTCTTTTTAAACTCAAAAAACCTTCTGGAACACTCGACTCTGAAACGGGCCTAGAGTGTGCCAAATCAGATAAAAAAACAAAGGGAATAACGCTTTCACATCGGTCTTTTACCGATGATACGAGACTGACCGTATCGTGCAAAGCAAAATGGGTTAAAGGCGCTTCAACCACGAGCAACGTATTTTTTGCTTTTGGCCTGTTATTTAAAGCATCTAATATAAAAGCGGCATCCCAGGCTCCGTAAAGGCGAAAATCATCTGGAAATAACTGCGCCAGCCGCTCTCGCGTTGGATTCAAAAAATGACCTTCAAAACGACTCCCTCGTTCTTGAGTATGCACGCCCCGAAAAGCATAAACCACTTCGACAGATTTTTCACGACACTTCATTGAAGTGAATATATAAACACAATTTATAATAGGTCAATATATTGAAATTTAAAATACAAACTTGAGTTAAAAATCTGTTAAAAAACTCTAACAAAGAAGTCATTCTGGCTTGCCCAGAATCTGGCAACTTACAAGCCCCTTTTAAAGTGATTATCGGATCCTCGACAAGCGAGGATAAGGAAGTGGAGGTATTATTTCAGCGAAGAGTTCGAACTTCTAAGCGCAACCTATTTTTTAAAGTTCGAACTCTGCTGTCCCGTCATTCTTCGTAGAGAGAATCTTTAGTTTTTTGCTATTTTAAAACGAATACCACTAACCTTCAATTCACGGTTTAAATTGAAACTCGTAGCGACTTCTTTATCTCTCTCTAAAACCTTACCTCTAACTTTTGAGAAATTTACGCACTCAATTTTTATTGTTGCAGGGTCATTAGACTTTATAGAAAATGGAGCTTGACTCATTGGCGGAATTTCATGAATTTGAATAAAGATACATTTTTTATTAGTTTTTGTATCTACGGCATCCAATCCGAAGTAGCTATAATCCCATCGAACATCAGAAAACTCCACCGAATCAATCTTTGAGTTATCAAAGCAATGCTTGATCTCAAAATTTTTACTTTCGACCTCTTGTTCATCGAAAAAAAGTATAATTTGCACATCAAAAAGTGATTTGCTTGATTTATTTTCTACGGTAAAGAACATTCTCTGTTTCCAAGAGGATGCTTCAAAAACTATTTTATTTGGAGTAATCTTCACATTCCATTTTGGGAAAAAGAAAGATAGAATACTGCGTAAATTTTTTAAACCAAAGATTAAAATATCTAATATACTCATTAACTTTCTCACTTAAATTCTAATTTTCCTTCGCCCCCTTCCACTTTAATGGTTAGGCCATTTTTGTCCCCCACCTCTAAAAGTTTTAAAGCTAACGGATTTAACAACTCTCGTTCAATCGCCCGTTTTAATGGACGCGCGCCAAAGGCTGGGTCAAAACCAACCGTCACTAAATAATCTTTAGCACTTGGTTCAAGTTCAAGGGTAATGCCTTGATTGGCTTGCAGGCGTTTAATTAAAGCGGCTAATTGTAAATCAAGAATTTGGTGAATATGCGTTTTGCCGAGTGGATGAAAACCCACAATTTCATCTAACCGGTTTAAAAACTCGGGTCTAAAATATTCGGTTAAATTTTCTCGCATGGTTTTTTCGGCGGGCATGGCTTCTTCATTAAACATTTCTGCCAATAAATTGGAGGTAAAAATAATAATCGTGTTTTTAAAATTCACTTTTCGTCCTTTGCTGTCTGTTACATGACCGTCATCTAAAATTTGTAAGAAAATATTAAACACATCGCGGTGCGCTTTTTCAATTTCATCAAACAACAACACGCTGTAAGGCCGACGACGCACTTTTTCGGTTAGCTGTCCGCCATCATCGTGTCCCACATAACCCGGTGGCGCACCAATCATTTTAGCCGTGCTGTGAGATTCCATGTATTCCGACATATCAAAGCGCAACAAAGCGTCGGGCGAATCAAACATGAGTTTGGCTAACGCTTTAGCGAGTTCAGTTTTTCCGACTCCCGTGGGTCCAAGAAATAAAAACGAACCAACCGGTCGATCTTCGGCGCCAAGCCCCGCCCGGTTACGCCGAATAGCGTTACTCACCGCTGAAATCGCTTTAGCCTGCCCAATCAGGTTTTCATGCAAATTAGCCTCTAACTGCGTCAGTTTTTCAGATTCTGTTTCGGTCAGTTTAGCGGCCGGAATTCCGGTCCAACGGGCAATAATATCGGCGATATCGTTTTCGGTAATAGCTTCACGCAGTAATTTTTTACCGCCCGTTTTCGCATTTAGTTTTTCAATTTCCGCTAAAACTTCTGGAATTCTCCCGTGTTTCAGTTCAGCGGCTTTAGCGTAATCGGCGTCTTTTTCGGCTCGTTCTGCTTCAAAGCGCAAAGCCTCTAGTTTTTCTTTAGCTTCATTTAAATCATTCACACTCCCCTTTTCCATTAACCATTCTGATTCAATGTTTTTCAGTTCGTCTTTTAAATCAGCAATCGCTTTCTCCGTTTTTTTCAATTTTTCGGGCTTGGTATTTTCTTTCATTAAAGCCGCTCGCTCAATCTCAAGCGTTACTAATTGCCGTTTTACATTACTGACCGCTTCGGGTTCCGATTCCATTTCAAGTTTTAATTTACTCATGGCTTCATCCACCAAATCAATCGCCTTATCGGGCAACTTTCTATCAGGCAAATATCGCATCGATAAATTTACGGCGGCGATTAAAGCGTCATCGGTAATACTTACCCGATGATGCAATTCGTATTTTTCACGAATCCCCCGCAAAATCGCTAGGGCTTCTTCAAAGCTCGGTTCATCCACAATAACGGGTTGAAATCGTCGTTCGAGCGCCGCATCTTTTTCTATGTACTTCCGGTATTCGGTTAAAGTGGTCGCCCCCACGCAATGCAAAGTGCCACGAGCCAAAGCCGGTTTTAATAAATTCCCCGCGTCCATAGAACCCTCGGCTGCGCCGGCGCCAACAATGGTGTGCAATTCATCAATAAACAAAATCACGCGGCCTTCCGCTTTTTCAAGGGCTTTTAAAACGTTCTTCAAGCGATCTTCAAACTCACCTCGGAATTTTGCCCCGGCGACTAATGCCGCTAAATCAAGCGATAGCACTCTTTTATTCTTCAAACTGTCTGGTACTTCCCCTTGGTAGATTTTAACGGCTAAACCTTCCGCAATGGCCGTTTTTCCAACCCCTGGGTCTCCGACGAGCACGGGATTATTTTTGGTTCGACGCGAAAGTATTTGAATCGCACGACGAATTTCATCATCCCGACCAATAATCGGGTCAATTTTCCCCTGCTCGGCCAAAGCCGTAAAATCAACGGTAAACTTATCTAACGCTTCAAGCTTATCGTGGCCTTCTGCCGAATCAATCGTTTCTCCGTTTCGTAACTCTAGCAAAGCAGACTCAACGGCTTTGGCCGTTAAGCCTAATTTTTCTAAAGCCGTTTTAGTGTTAGAACTCCCCTGCAGCAAAGCCAGAAATAAATGATCCACCGCTAAATATTGGTCTTTCAATTTACTTTGAATTTTTTCTGCTCCAGACATCATGTTTGAAAAATCACGTGAAGGCTGTCGAACCGCCCCCTCAACTTTAGGAAAATGACTCACTCGTTCTTCAACCAAGTTTTTAATTTCAGAAACTTGGAGACCTAGTTTTTGAATAATTTTTCGGACAAAAGAATTTTCATCTTTTAAAACGGCCACTAACCAATGATCAAGCTCAATGGTTCCGGCTTGATTTTCATCGGCTATTTTCTGGGTAGCGACAATTGATTCGGCTGCCGTAGTCGTCCATTTATCAAAGTTCATGTTTTGTGAGTTATAAAGTTCTGCTGCTTTTAATAATTAATTCAGGTTCAAATTCTCTGGAAATTCCGCGCCTATTTTCTGGTATTTTTTCAACTTTTAGAATTTCGGTAATTATGTTTTCACCGCCTAGGCTACTAAACCAAGGACTAATTGTTTGTCCCAAACCTAAAGGCAATAAAACCGTGGCCAACAATTTTTTTTTGTTTTTCATAGTTTGTTTTAACCTTAAATTAGCAATCTACATAATATACTGCTAATTTCTTAAAATCAAATAAATTTTGGCAAGCTGTATTTACCACAAAAATAAAAAAGTTAAGATGAAATTTGATGACTCCAACAAATATTCAATATCGAATTCATACGCAGTTTATAATTGTCGTAACGCTGATACTACTCGGTTTAGTTTTTTATCTCGTTAGCCCTTTTATTGCGACCCTATTTATTGCGGCCGTAATTGTAACCGCCCTAAACCCAGTGCATCGTTGGCTACAGAAAAAAATAAAATCGCGCTTTTTATGCGCCATGCTTATGTGGGTTGGGATTGTCTTGCTATTTGTGATTCCCAGTACCGTTTTAATTTGGCTTTTACTAAAAGAAACCGCGGGTGTTTCAACCCAAATTAGTAATGCCGCTACCCAACTCCCCTCCTATTTAGATACCTTGCCCGAAAAAATTGCGCCCTATTTACCCGCCGGTTCACAATGGCAAAATCAACTGAGTAGTAACAACCTCAGTAAGTTAGCTGCTGATGTTTTTAGCCAAATGAGCACCTCTCTATTACGCTCAGCAACGAGCTTTATTACAGGCCTTTCACTTCTATTCCTGCATTTAATAATTTTTCTTTTCGCGCTTTTTTATCTGTTATTTGATGGAAATCGACTGCTAAAATATGTAAAAAAATTACTCCCTTTAGCTGAAAAACAGAAAAAAGAACTCGTACAAAAATCGACTGATTTAATGCAATCGATCATTTATGGAATTTTTGGAGCCGCTTTAGCCCAAGGTTCGCTTGTCGGAGTCGGGCTCACCTTAATCGGGGTTCCAAACCCAATTTTCTGGGGCACTATCGCTATTTTACTCGCCCCGATGCCTTACGTGGGAGTCGGATTAATTTGGGTCCCCGTAGTACTCTGGTTGTTTGCGACTTCACAATGGGGGGCCGGAATTTTCTTTCTCGCTTGGTGTTTAATTTTTGTCATAAATATCGATAATATTATTAAACCTTACCTTATTGGGGCTCGCAGTTTACTCCATCCATTTGCCGTTATGCTGGTTATTTTGGGCGGCGTTTTAACGCTTGGTTTTAAAGGTTTAATTTTTGGTCCTTTAATTCTGACACTTTTAATTGCCTTCTTACACATTTATCAATTGGAGTTTGCCAGCAAAAAAATAGACCCAAGGAAAAGTCTTAAATAGTGTAAAGGTTCGCCTTAAAATGAGGCGAACGCCAAACTTTGCCTTCGGCTGAAATTAACATAATTTCTAAATCAGGATTGATAAGGTTTAATTTTGCCCATTCTAATTGGGCCTTTTTAAAGCCCATCACAAACAAAGCCGTACAGAGGGCATCCGCCACTAATCCACTAATATTTTTTTGGACATATACGGCAGACATTTCTTGCGCCGGCAATTGAGGTTCAATATCAATTAAATGGTGAAAATCGCCCCATTTACGCCTAGAGGGTGAGGAGGCACATATAAAGCCATTATAGTTTTCAATTTCCCCAATAACACGAGTATTAAGCCGAGGATCTTCTAAAAAAATTTTAAAGGGTTCGTACTTATCTGCCGTCGAAACCAGCAAGTCACCACCAGCGTTTACCAAGTATTGATCTACTTTAAATGATTTCAAAATATTTAGGCATTGATCTAAAAAATAACCTTTTCCAAAGCAGCCAAAATCAACGGGCACATTAATACGCACCAATCCGGGCTTGGTTTCGAGAGTTAATGATTCAAATTTTCTAAAATCCGCCGAAGCTTTTAAACCATAATATTTATCGTATCCCCAATGATTAAGTAAATTTGTAACTCCAAAATCTAACAGCCCATGAGTTTGCTTTGTTAGACTTGAGGCCTGGTTAAGTAAAAAAAGAAACTCTTCATCAACGGGCGACCATTGATTCAAATTTTGATTTAACACACTCAAATCTGAGCTATCTATAAATCGCGAAAACTTTTGCTCTATCCTTAGGGCTTCTTCTTTAAGAATTTCAAAAACTTCAGTAAAAAAAGCCTCAGGCAATTCAATATGTATCAAAGTGCCCAAGGCTTCAAATTCTCCTATTTTGGTTTTTAGCATAAAGCTTAAGCTTCAGCTTGAAGTTCAGCCAAGGCTCGGTTAAAAGCGGTTGGAGTCAAAGAAGATCCAGAGAGTTTGCTCGGTAAAGCCGAAACCGTGGCGTAGTCTTTTCCGACAATAAGTTCGCCTAATTCCGCTTCAATAAGTTTTTGATATTGATTACTGGTTTGCTCTCCTTTTCCATTCAGAGAAACCTCTGTAATAATGTCGTTGTTCAAAGTGAAACTCACCACTAATGGCGTTTCGCCTTTTGGGGTTTGGTAATTAACATTGTAAGCGTATAAGCCATTCAAGTTAGCGGTGGCAGGTGTCTCTGTAGTAGTTTCTGTTCCCATAGAAACAGAATCTAAATTCGCTCCTTCTGCCCTCTCTAAGGTGTCAATCGAGTCGTTAATAGTATCGACTTGTTCAATTGGATCTTCTAGTACATCAATATTAAACTCTGGAGACGCTACCTCGGTCTCTGAACTAGAGACTGTTTGAGTCACCGTTTGCGGCGATTCTACTTTTTCATCCGTTCCACAACCAATTAGCAAAAGAGGCAGAGCGAAAACCAGCGACAAGTCTTTAAATTTATTCATATGAGATATTAATTTTTCTGGAAAATAGTACTCAGTCTTAATCGGGAAAGCAAATGTACAAGATTGACAGCAATTACCGCCCAAAGCTCGACATTATTCACCCCAAAGTAACCAATATAACGATAGGTAATAACCGCTAACAAAGCCGCCCCAATTTGCCAATATTTTTTTGTAGGTGAAGTTTTAGGCTCAAGCAGCATTACTCCGGCTAAAAAGTAAATCGTTCCTGTTGTATAGGGGTACACTAAGGCCTCAAGTCCTGCATTAAAATAGATCCATAGAGCATTAAAAATAAGAAATGAGATTACGAGATATAATTTTCTAAACTTGTAAGTGGCGTAACTAACGAGAGGTAACAAAATAATTAACGCCCATGAACCTGCGTAATCGGTTCCCCACCAAGAGACAAAAGTTGGCAGCAAAGCGTCTGAGCCATAAATAGCCGTAATAAAAGTGCTAAGTAACAAAAGCCCAAAAGTAGCGGGATTAAAAATCAATTGTTTTTTATACCGAGGACCATATTTAGCCATAACCACTAACACCCCGCCTAAAAAAGTCCAAAACAAGGTTTCAAGACTCAGGTTTAAGGCAGGATTTAAAAGTAAGAAAGCAATCAAAGCACTGACCGCCGTATTAACCGGTAGATGCCCGCCTTTCGGTTGAATAGATTTTAGTAAATAAAAAGAAGCGATTGCTCCCAAAACAACTGATATCAGTAACATTATAACCGAGGTTCTAAAGTTATAGGCTAAAGCGCCCAATGCAAAAACTTGTAAACCAAGTGTAAAAACGAAAAGCGGGTTTTTGTACCATTTCATTAAATCTAGTTTAACAAAAACGTTTAAAAAAGAAAACTTGCCGAGGCGCGCTTGATTTATACAATCCTTTGGCAGTTCAGATGCCGAAGTGGCGGAATTGGTAGACGCGCACGACTCAAAATCGTGTTCCGCAAGGAGTAAGGGTTCGATTCCCTTCTTCGGCACCATAAAAAAAGTTTTTTACCAGAGAGGTACAGAACTTTTTTTATTAATTTCAACCAATTAAATTTTTGCCGGGTATGTGCTTGGCACTTGAACTGGTGCCACCTCATTTGGCTGTAAGTCTTCAGCCGTGTACCCCGTATAAGACGGATTTAAGTCAGGGGTAACATTAAACCCTTGCAATAGATTTTTATCATATGGATCAAGCGAAAGCGTTCTGATTGGGAACGGAATCGTAATTCCGGCCTTATCAAACTCTAGTTTAACCGCTTGCACAACTTCCGAATGAACCGTCCACCAACGGGTGGTTGACTCAATCCAGAAACGAACTTCCAAGGTAATTGACGATTCCCCAAAGGCGGTCGTTAAAATTTCTGGTGCTGGATCGGCCACCACAGAATTATTTGTTTTAACGGCTTTCATGGCGGTATCAATAGCGTATGGCAAAGGAGTCGAATAATGAACCCCGACTTCAATTGATAGACGACGATAATTATTCGCCGTGTAATTTTGGACTACGTTTGTCAGCATATCCGCATTCGGAATAATCAAATTGGTGCCATCAAATGATTGAACGTCCGTCGTTCGCATTTCAATATTAGTAATTCGCCCTAGTTGATTATTAATTTTAATGACATCATTAATTTTAAATTTTTGCTGCGTTAAAATAACCATCCCCGCAATAATATTCCCAAACAGATCTTTAAAGGCAAAACCTAAACCAACCCCAACAGGCCCCAGCACCCAAGTTAAATCGATCCCAACGGTCGCAAAGGCAATGACGCCTCCCAAAATCACAATCGTAAAATAAGTCGCTCTCTCCACTAAAAGCACCACTTCTTTATGAGCGGTGTATTGATTTTTCCGTTGAAAACGTCGCGCTGTTAGTTTCGCGATAAAAAAACCAAGGAATATAAAACTCACAAAAATGAAAGTTGCAATCCCCCACCGAATAATTTCACCAAACACTCCAAGCCGCTCCAGCAAACCAGGTTCTTCAACATTATACTGCGCTAGCACTGGCATAACCAATGAAAAGCTGAGAATAAAAAATCCGAGACGAGAGATTATTTTTTTCATAAAATCTCATCATTATACCAGCATAATGCCTTTAAAACAAGAGTCTGTAAGTGATTTTAAGCCGCGCGGTCGTCGTAGGCTAAAATTTCTAAATCTTTCAAATCAGGAATTTGTTCCATACTACGAGCGAGCAATTTAGTTAATTGCAAGTTTGTCAGTAATGGAATATTACGGTCAATCGCTTTACGACGAATGAGGTAACCATCAGAAATTTCTTCATGCGAGAATCTATTTGAAGTGTTAATCACCAGCCCAACCGCTTTTTCTTCAATCATATCAACCACATTTGGGTGCTTATCAGAGGAGACTTTATAAACCGTTTCACATTCGTATTCATTATCTCTTAAAAATTGAGCGGTTCCTTCGGTTCCCGCAAAAGTGAAGCCAAGGCGTTTAAATTTCTTTGCAATTGGTAAAAAGTCCGCCTTATCCTTTATGGTTCCCAGCGTCACTAAAATTTTAGATTTAGGTTTTGGAATTTCAAAGCCCACCGAAATAAAGCTTTTTAAAAAGGCTTCTTCCATGGTATTCCCAAAACAAGCCACTTCACCGGTTGAACTCATCTCAACCCCTAAATTTGGATCGGCATTTTTAAGTCGACTAAAAGAAAACTGAGCGGCTTTAACACCTACGGCTTGTACTTCAAGTAAGTTTTTCTCTTGAGGTTTAAGGTTTTCACCCAGCCAAACGCGAGTTGCAATTTCGATAAAATTTTGCCCCAACACCTTAGAAGCAAACGGGAAACTTCGTGAAGCCCGCAAATTACACTCAATCACTTTAATATCGTTTTCTCGAGCTAAAAACTGAATATTAAAGGGTCCAGAAATATTAAGCTCTTTGGCAATTTTTTGAGCAATTTTACGGACTCGACGAACCGTTTCGAGGTATAAATTTTGCGGTGGTAAAACAATCGTCGCATCACCTGAATGCACGCCCGCGTTTTCAATATGTTCAGAAATTGCCGATACAATAATCTCACCGTTTTGCGCCACCCCATCAAATTCAATTTCCTTCGCGTTTTGGAGGAACTTGCTAATCACTACCGAACTTTTAGTACTACCAACGGCAGATTTTAAGTAGTTCTCGAGCATTTCGTGCGTTGTAGCCACGGCCATAGCGGCCCCAGATAGTACAAATGAAGGACGAACCAGAACTGGATACCCCACTTCATCAGAAAATCGATACGCTTCATCTAATTGATCAAAACTGGCCCAGGCTGGCTGATCAATCCCTAAAGTATCACACATTTCAGAGAATTTCTCACGATCTTCACATCGATCTACTGACGCCACAGAGGTTCCAATTAAGTTCACTCCATATTCTTCCAAATGCATAGCCAAGTTTTGAGCCACTTGTCCTCCGGTTGAGAAAATCACCCCTTCTGGTTTTTCTTTTTCATAAATATCTAAAACCCGTTCCAGGGTTAGTTCTTCAAAATACAAACGATCACATTCATCAAAATCAGTCGAAACCGTTTCGGGGTTCGAATTCATAAAGACGGTCTCATGCCCAGCCGCTTTAAGCGTCCGAAGCACCTGTACACCACACCAGTCAAATTCAACCGAACTACCAATACAATACGGACCAGAACCAAGTATCAGAAATTTTTTGCGTGAGTTTGTCATGATTTCCGCGTTAGTTTACAAAAAATAAAAGATAGTAAAAATGATTTTACATGGAAAAGACAAAAATCACTTCGGCTCAGAACCCAATTATAAAAAAATTCAGCACCTTCAACCGCAAAAAAACGCCAGACTTAATACGACTAGATGGAACGCACCTGCACCTAGAATACTTTAAAGCCACGGGAAAAAATGCCGAAACCACTCTTGTAAGTGAGCGCTTTGTAAATTCGGCAGACTGGGAAAACTTTAAACATTTAGAAAATCTGGTAGAAATTCCAAACGACTTAATGACGAAACTAAGTCCAAGCAAATCACCCGCTGGAATTTTATCACTCGTTTCAAAACCACATGTGCCATCGGTCGTGGAAAAAAATCTAGTAGTTGTTCTTGAATCTATTCAAGACCCAGGAAATTTGGGGACTATGCTGCGAACAAGCCTCGCCATGGGCGTGAGTGAAGTTCTACTCCTCGGTGAAAACGTAGATATTTGGAATGATAAAGCCCTGCGTGCCGGCATGGGCGCCCAATTCTATTTATCCGTATCGAGTATTGCAGATCTTAAAAACTGGAAGCAAAATTTTTCTGGATCGTTAATAGGAACGAGTTTACAAGGGAGTTCTTCATGGGAAACAACACTAGATCAAAAAACCGCTCTAATTTTTGGAAACGAAGGCCAAGGGTTAAGTTTAGAAAGCCAAAAACTTTGTGATAGTACGATTAAAATTCCAATGCAACCAAATGCAGAAAGTCTTAATGTGGCCAGCAGTTTAGCCATTTTAACGCACGAATGGGCGCGGCAAAATAAGAGTTAAAAAATTTTCCAACCAAATTTATCGGCAAAGGAGGTAACTTTTTCTGAATAAGGGGCTCGCAAAAGCTTAACTGATGCAGGGTCTAATATTTTTGTAGCCAAAATCAAACTATGGAGTCGCTCCCCGACCATTAAGTCCGCCTTATCAAATAAATTAAAAAGTTCAGTTTTAGTTTGAGGAAATTCAAACCGCCCAGACCAATTCTCTGGTACAAAATTTAAGTCTGAATGCTGAAAAGCGACAAACACTAAATCTTTTCCCTGCGCTTTTTTTTCTAAACGTTTAAGCAATTTAGTCTCTAATGGCGCTAAAGCATTTACCAAAATACTTTCTGTGTTTGCAGATGTTTTTTTCCAAGCCAATTGAGCCAGCTCGACCCTATCGCCCGTTAGGGTAATCTCATTTATTTCTAAAGCCGATAAAGCTTGAAGTGATGGTACATCACGCACTGATATAAAGTCGGCCTTCGAAAGTGCAGATTTAGTGAACCAGCGACTTAGAGAACTCATTTGCTTATCAATGCCTTGATTTTCAAATCTAAATTCAGCCGTTGGATTAAAGTGTTTTAACCATCTAAAAACCAGAAACCACAACACGCAAGCCCGCAGCTTAATCGCAAACAGTCCCCCACCAACAAAGACTATTTCATCAAAATTTTTTAAAGCCGCTACCGCTTTACGGTATTTTTTGGAGGTAAAGTAGCGCGCAAAACTTCTAAAAGCTGTGGGTGGAAATAAAACCGTCTTGAAAGTTGTTTCACAAAAAGTCTGACTGAGTTCTGCGTCTGCAGTCATTACTACTGCTTTCGGATAGGCTTGAAGTGCGGAGAGAAGAATCAGTTCATCTCCAATATTTTGCGCTCCAAAATTACCGACCAACAGAGTTTTCATTCAACATCAACTCTATAAAGATTTGGTATGAACCACAAATCAATTGCCTAAACCATATAAATATAATAAAAGAGGAAAATAAAGGTGGTTTGAGTTAGTATAAATAATCGCGTTTATTCTGATTGTGTCCAGCTAGGTCGGTCGCAAAACGAATATTGCCACTGCTGTCGTGAAGATAGTAGTAAAATTCAGTTTCTACAGGATTCGCGGCGGCGGTCAATGAATCAAGTCCCGGGTTTGAAATAGCGGTTGGTGGAAGCCCTAGCTTTCGACGCGTATTATAGGGCGTATTTTTTTCTAAATCAGCGGCGTAAAGGGGGGTGGTCCAATTATTCAATTCATAACGAGTAGTCGCATCAATCCCTAAAGCAATGCCCTCGTCTAAGCGCTTCCAAATGACATCGGCAATTTCCTGTTTTTCCACCATATTACTCCCAAAAGCTTCACGCTCAATCATAGAAGCTACAATAACCGTTTCATTTAAACTACGCCCAGAAGCGGCAATGTCGTCTCGCAATGAAGCAATTTGCTGCTGAAAGGTATTATAAAGCCGTTGAATAAATTTCTTACTAGAAAAATTCTGCACACTTTCGTAATAAGTCGATGGAAACAAGTAACCTTCTAAGGCCTCAATCTCGAAGCCTAAGTCGCAGGTGTTCGCGCAAACCACAAAGTCCCCTGGTTCAATCAGGCTTTTTCGAGCGAGTATTTCATCAATTTGAGCAATCGTTGAACCTTCTGGAATCGTAATTCTAATTTCTTGCGATTTTCCACTTTGCAGTACTTCTACCAGTTCGGCAAAGGTGAGGTTTTTCTGCACCACGTAATCTCCCGCTTGGAGTTTAGATCGCAGTTTATGATATCTGGTATAAACCTCAAAACTAAAAGGATCAGCAATCAGCTCATTTTCAATGAGTAAATTTTTAATTGATTTAAAGCTACTTCCAGGCGTTATCGTAAAAGAAACTCGGTTATTTTCTTCTGAATTTGGACGATCCCAAAAATAAAGAACTCTACTCGTAAAGTAGAGTCCCATAATAACAATGATCAAGAAAATATATTTTTTCATTACATACCTGGCATTCCACCCATAACGGCTTTCATTTTTTCAGCCGCTACTTGTTGGGCTTTTTTAAACGCTTTATTACAAGCTTCTTTAATCGCTTTTGAAAGACGTACTTTATCACCGATAATATCATCATTCAAAAATTCAATTTCAATAATTTCTTGTTCACCACTTACCGTAACTTTAACCCCATCAACTTCAGAGAAGATGTGCGTATTAGCCAGTTCTTTTTTAATTCTTTTCGCTTCTTTCTGAAGCTTATACATGTCACCCATTTGATTCATTAGTCCCATAGTGTTTGTTGGTTAAATTTTTAATTTACAGCGCCAGTATAAATATAGATTTTTAATTGAGAAGGAAAAAATAAACACTTATTTTAGTGAATTAAAAAAAGCTATGGTGATAAGAACATCTGAGGACGGCGTTATTTGCCGTCCTCAAAACAGGTTATACAAGCCGATCCAGCCGCAACTCGGATGGGGCGGATTAAAGCTGGTTATAAACATAAAGGTAGAAATTAGAGTGTAGATAATCTGATCCACCTTAGGTTTTGAAATAAGTCCAAGGTTCATAAAAAGAAGACCTAAACCAATCCAAAACATATGATCCATCAAAACATTCATAAAAATCCTTTCTTTGTCACCAAAGTTTAAAAGATCGCGGTAAGCGATTAGTCCCATAGCGAACTAGAAACAAAACAGACTCACAGAAGCTAAAATAAACTAAACAAGAAAACAGGCAACCCCTAATCACTTCCTTCTACCAAAGAAAGTCTCTACAATTTAACAGATAAGTTATCCACACTCATGACAGAAAATTACGGCGCCTCCAATATTCAAGTTTTAGAAGGACTCGATCCGGTCCGAAAACGTCCTGGAATGTATATCGGCTCAACTGATACTCGCGGGTTACATCACCTTATTTGGGAAGTGGTTGATAATTCTATCGATGAAGCCATGGCCGGTCACTGTGATCATATTGAAATCACACTGCACCAAGATAACTCTATTTCTGTACAAGATAACGGTCGAGGAATCCCCGTCGAAAAACATCCGCAAACGGGAATCTCTACGGTTGAAACGGTTTTAACGGTTTTACATGCGGGAGGTAAATTTGGCGGCGGAGGATATAAAGTTTCTGGAGGGTTGCATGGAGTTGGGGTATCTGTGGTAAATGCCCTCTCAAGCCGAACCGAAGTGACGGTTGAACGAGAAGGCGGGAAACACTTTGTAGCGTTTGAAAAAGGAGAACCTGTTGAGCCACTTGGTAGAATTGGTGATTCAAGTAGCAAAGGAACACGCGTCCAATTTTGGCCAGATGGCACTATTTTTGAAACCACAGAATATGATTACGCCGTCGTTAAAAAACGTCTGCGACAGCAAGCCTATTTAACTAAAGGAATTACCATTACTTTAGCCGATGAACGAAAAGATAAAGAGGACACTGTTCAGTTTTATTTTGAAGGGGGTATTAGCTCTTACGTTCACCATTTAAATGAAGGGAAAGATAAAATTGGGCCGATCCTCGCTTTTGAAGGTGAAACCGACGACGTACAAGTTGAAATTGCGATGCAGTACACCCAAGAGTTCAGAGAGAACACGTACAGTTTTGCCAATAATATTCAAACGGGCGAAGGTGGAACTCACCTAACCGGCTTCTCTATGGGGTTAACCCGAGTGATGAATAAATATGCTCGAGAAAATGGGTTACTCAAGGAAAAAGATCCAAACTTTACCAACGAAGATGTTCGAGAAGGGCTAACCGCTATTGTTTCGGTTAAAGTGCCTGAACCTCAATTTGAAGGACAAACCAAAGGAAAATTGGGGAATTCTGAAGTTAGAACTATTACCGATCGAGTTTTTTCTGAAAAATTCACCGAGTTTTTATCGGAAAATCCAAATGAAGCACGTGCGATTGTTAATAAATCAGCTTTAGCGCTTCGAGCCCGTTTAGCGGCTCGTTCTGCCAGAGAAACCGTTATTCGAAAAGGGGCCTTAGAAGGCATGACGCTCCCTGGAAAACTCGCCGATTGTGCCTCAAAAGATCCTAACGATTCTGAACTATTTATTGTAGAGGGAGATAGTGCTGGAGGTTCAGCTAAGCAAGGTCGAAACAGGCATACGCAAGCTATTCTGCCTTTACGTGGAAAAATTCTAAACACAGAACAAGCCCGTTTAGATAGAATGCTGGCTAACAACGAAATCAAAAACCTGGTTATTGCTATGGGAGCCGCTATTGGTGATACCTTTGAAATCGAAAAACTTCGTTACAAAAAAATCGTCATTATGACCGATGCTGATGTCGATGGAGCGCACATCAGAACGCTGCTTCTAACCTTGTTCTTCCGTCACTTTAAACCACTTGTTATGAACGGAAATATTTTTATCGCTCAACCGCCGCTTTACAAACTCAGCAAAGGAAAACAAACCTGGTACCCAATGACGGATGAAGAAAAAAATGAAATTTTAAAAGAACACGATATTAAATCAGAAAACATTCAACGTTATAAAGGGCTAGGAGAAATGAACCCAGAACAACTTTGGGAAACCACCATGAACCCAGAAACTCGAACTATGGCGCAAGTAACCGTTGAAGACGCTGAACGTGCTGATCACATTTTTAAAGTACTTATGGGTGATGAAGTCCCACCCCGAAAAAAGTTTATTCAAACACACGCAGCAAAAGTAAAAGATTTAGACTTCTAAAGTTTAATCGACATTAATAGAACTCATAGCGCTCATTTAAATTAATGAGCGCTATTTAAGTTATCGTGGTTACCTTAAAAAAGCGAATACCCACAATAGGAAGAAGCATCCTTCGGAAATTTAGTCGATATCAAAAACTTGGTTTAAAACAGCATCAAAAAATGTGTAGCGTTTTCTTTTACCTTGGTTATTAAAGTCTCGCTTCACAAAAGAAATGGTTGTGTGCCCTGCGACTTCACGGATACGTAAATTCTTTTCAAATATACCTCTCAACGCAGGGTCAAACTGAAACTTAATATCATGTTGCTCACAGAAAGAAATAAGATTTAACGTTTGCTCAAAAGCATCACACTGCAAGATAGCACTCACCTTCTCTTGTTCACAAATAAGTTCCAGCTTATCAAGCTTCCCAAGTACTTTACTACCCGCAATTTCTTTTTTAAGTCCATAAGGATCAATTACACCGACAACTTTATAAAGAGCATAAGGTGATTTTTCTAGTTGTTTAATAAAGTTCTCACTCACATTATTGGCTCCCACAATCAACAATCGATAAACTTTACGATCGCTTTTTTTTACCCGCGCCATAAACAACTTAAAAGCGACTTGAGTAAAAAGCAGAGCCGCTGAACCAAACACAAATGCATAAACCGAAATTAAACGTGAAAATAAGATTTCTTGCGGAAAGAAATAAATCACAATTAACATACCATTCGCCACAACCCCACCCAGCAGAAGTAATGCTAAATCATACCACTCTTTTCCCCCCGAGCGCGGAGGCACTCTGTAATACCTGGCAAAAGCCAAAAAGGCCACCCAGACTACAGATCCCACGGCGGCCATTGCGGCAAATAAGAAAAAATTAAAATCAGTTGAAAAAACCCAGTTTACCCGAATAAAGTAAGCCATCAAAAAAGCGAAATAAACCAGAACAATATCAAAAATGATATGTGCCATTCGCCAACTAAGCCAGTATTTAAGCATCTAGTAAACTATAATAACTTATGCGGCTAAGCTCAAGTAAACACTTCTTTAAGGAATTAGATTTAACCATTGGTAATCTGTCCACGTTCCACCAGTTACCCCTTCACTACCAGAAGTACAAGTAACAGCCGTAACATTATTAGCCTCTTGTTTGGCTAGATCCGTTCCGTCAAAAATAAATCCTGCGGCCCCAGTGCCTGACTCAGCTTCTTTATCTACAATTAAAATCATGTCGGTATGGTTACTCCCGGCGGCTGTATATCCGTATAGAAAACAACCATCTTGGTTTTCAGTAGCAAGGATGTAATCTTGATTTTCAAGACGGGCAACAATATCTGCCACCGTTACCGGATCATTGGAACCGATATAATTGTTGTCAGAATCTAAATCGGCAAAATTAACGCCATCTAAAGAAATAAATTCGTCTGCCATTAGTATTTTTGTCGCATTCTTAATAATCGATTGTCTCCAAGCATCACCCGCTTGTTCATTATACTTACTAAGCTGAGGCACACTTATAGCGGAAAGGATTCCGATAATTACGGTTACCACTAACAATTCAATTAACGTAAAAGCCTTTATTTTCATATTAACGGAATTATACACATATATTTTTGTTTAAACAAAAAAAAACACCGCTTTGAAGCGGTGTTTTAATTTTTTAAGATAACCTATGACTATAGATCAGCTGAACCAAGAATTGTGTAATTGGCAACAGTTGCATCCGTTAAATCATGATCTGTTGAAGAACAAATCGCTGTAGTTCCATTAGCCGTTGCAACAGCTTGGATAGCCGCTGTAGTACCATCAATGAAGTAGTTAGCTTGAGTTTCTTCGCTACAAACAGCAAAAGCAAATTGTTCACCATCAGCTGTTAAGAACATGTAACCATATTTGTAAGCGTCAGTTGTGTCATCAGGAATACTGTAACCACCTTCAGTGTTCAAAGTATCACTCACATCGATTGCTGTACCAGTTGTTAGACCTGTTTCACCGAAGTGAGGAATAGATTCAACGGCTCGAGCTGTTTTCAACAAAGTTGAAACATTTCGAACTACTGCTTGACGTTCAGAATCACGTGCTTTTGCGAAGTAACCAGAGAAGGTTGCTACTGAGATAGTTGCAAGGATACCGATGATTACGATAACCACTAACAACTCGATTAGGGTAAACCCTTTTTGTTTTAATGTTTGCATTTTTACATTTGGTTAAAAAATATGCACTTACAATGTAGCAAAGGTGACAGATGTTGTGCAATTAATTGATACAAAAACCTATTGCCGAGTTTAGGGCTTTGGGTTTTTAGTACTTTTTGCGTAACAAAATAAAGCTTAGTTCGTTTACAACGAGCTTAAAACGGAGTCTATTTGATCATGAGAGTTTTTAAGCTCTGCCGTATCTATGGTGCTGCCAGTCATTCTTTCAAAAAGCTCTAAGTACTTTTGAGACGCTGATACTCTAATTTCGTCGGTCATAAAGTCTTTAGGATTTTGTGACTCATCATCAACATCGTAGCCAGCATTAACGACCATCCGTCGTACAAACTCTTTGTCTAAACTCTCCGGCTCTTCCCCTTTCTCCAGTTTTTCTTGGTAAGTTTCAGAAATCCAATACCGAGAAGAATCTGGCGTATGAACTTCATCAATCACGAGCAACTCTCCGTCATCGGTGAGTCCCATCTCATATTTAGTATCCACTAAAATCAAACCTTGCGCGGCCGCTACCGCTTGCCCATAGGCGAACATTTTTAATGCGTATTGCTCCACTTTTTCATAAACATCGGGTGACACTAAGCCTTCGTCTAGTATTTCTTGTTTAGACACATTTCGATCATGTCCGATTTCAGGTTTCGTCGTAGGAGTAATAATGGGCTCTGGTAAAATCTGATTTTTAACCAAACCTTCTGGCATACTAATTCCACAAATGCTGCGGTTATTATGCAGGTAGGCATACCAACTAGAAGTGGTGGTCGTTCCAGTAACGTAGGCCCTAACAATAATTTCGACCAGTAATGGTGTAACATTTTTGACCACTGACACATTTGGGTGTGGCATTTCTATTAAGTGATGTGGAATTTGAATATCATCCAGTTTATTAAACCACCAAGCCGCTAAACGGTTTAATACCTGCCCCTTGAAGGGAATCGTACCCAAAATAAAATCAAAAGCAGATACTCTGTCAGAAACGACAATCGCACGACGGTCTTTATCAAGCACAAAACTGTCACGCACTTTTCCATGATGAAAAAACTGGCCATTATCGAAATCAACTTTCTCAAGAGTCTGGTTTAAATCGTCAGCCGTAACTTTGTAATTCATGCTTTTTAAGACTAACAATATTGCTTTGTTTGGCGAATAAAAAAAGCTGAGATTATTTTAAATCTCAGCTTGAATAATTTAAGTGTAAGAGTTCCGTTACGATACCTTTGTGATGCTATACTCAAAAATTCCACCTGGAGCTTGAACTTTAACTTTGTCCTTCGCCTTTTTCCCAAGAACGGCTTCACCAACAGGAGATTCATTTGAAATTTTATGAGCCATTGGATCGGCTTCTGTTGAACCAACAATCGTATATTCATGAGCTTCTTCACCTTCGCGTTTAAGTGTCACCATTGACCCAATTTTAACCGTCCCTTTATCGGTTCCAGAATCGGCAATAATTTGCGCGTTTTTTATTTGATCTTCTAAAGCTAAAATTCGGCCTTCAATAAAAGCTTGTTGATTTTTGGCTTCATCGTACTCAGAATTCTCAGACAAATCTCCGTAAGAAATCGCTTCAGCTAGACGATTTGAAACTTCTTTTCGTCCAGTTGTTTTTAAGGTCGCTAATTCTTCTTCTAGTTTAGCAAGTCCTTCTTTGGTGAGTAATACTGCGTTTTGATCGTTTGTTTGAACCATAATATTGGGAGGGTTATCGTTGAGTAAAATAGAAATTGTGCGAGCAAAAGCAAGCAAAACCTAGCGTTGCATAAGTGGATAATTGTCAGTCACAGATTTTTTATGAGCGCCTGGATCTTCAGAAATCTTCACAGACATTGGATGAGTACGTAGTTTTTCTAGTACTTTGGCTTCAATTTGACGAATTCGTTCACGAGTAACGTTAAACTCTTTCCCCACTTCTTCTAATGTATGTGGAACGCCATCATCTAAACCAAAACGCATTTTAATAATTTTTTGTTCTCGGGCTGATAAATACTGCAGTAAATCTGTAATATTTTCTTTAATCATTTCACGGTGGGCGGTTTCGAATGGAGAAAGTGCGCCTTCATCTTCAATAAAGTCTCCAAGTTTAGAGTCTTCTTCCGAACCTACTGGGGACTCCAGCGAAACTATATCTTGAGAAATTTTTAAAATATGATTCACTTTTTTAAGATCTAAATCCATTTCAGCGGCGATTTCTTCTGGTAATGGTTCACGCCCAAGCTCTTGTTGCAAGCGACGTTGCGTATGCGTTAACTTATTAATGGTTTCAACCATATGTACCGGGATTCGAATCGTTCTGGCTTGATCTGCAATGGCTCGCGTAATAGCCTGACGAATCCACCAAGTCGCGTAAGTTGAAAATTTAAATCCTTTCGTGTAATCAAATTTTTCTACGGCTCGTAGTAAACCAAAGTTCCCTTCTTGCATTAAATCAAGGAAAGGCAAACCCCGACCAATGTAACGCTTGGCAATCGAAACCACTAAACGCAGATTTGATTCGGCAAGTTTTTGTTTCGCCGATAAATCCCCTTTCTCAATTCGTTTCGCTAAATCAACTTCTTCTTGAGCGGTAAGCAGGTTAATTCGTCCGATCTCATTGAGGTACATTCGTACAGAATCATTCGAGATTTCCGATAGATCAACAAATGCATTCGCTTCCGCTTCAGATTCTTCAGCTTCCTCTTGCGCTAAATCTTGGTCGGTTGGTTCCACATCTTCAATCGTCACTTTTACCGTCCCCTCTTCTTTCTTACTCAAACGCTCACGCCAGATTTTTTCTTCTTTAACATCAATAACTTCTACCCCTAAATCTAAGAATAGCTCATAAAGTTCATCTAAAAGCAGTAGATTTTCTTCTACATCTGGCACGACACCCATCAATTCTTGTTCGGTAATAAATTTCTGATCTCGCCCTTTAGCAATGAGCTGCTGAATTTTTACCGAGTATTTTTCGATCTTTTTTTGGAACTTTGACATAGAGTATGTTGGGATTAAGGCGAAGGAAGAAGTTTTCTATTCTTGAGCTTTGTAATGATTTTCTACTTTCTGTCTACCACTTAGAGTAGACGGGTAAGTTTTAAAATTGTTGCAAAAATTCACGTTTATTTGATGAAAGGAGGCGAATATCTTCAATTCCGTACTTCATCATGACTAAACGAGTCAGTCCAAAACCAAAGGCAAAGCCCGTAAATTCTTCTGGGTCAACGCCACTGTTTCTTAATACATTTGGGTGCACCATTCCGGCCCCACAAAATTCTAGCCAACGACCTTTCTCTTCGCCATTTTTATCGATATATTCCCACCAAATATCAACCTCTAAACCCGGTTCTACAAACGGAAAGTATCCTGGACGAATCCGAATTTTCATCGGTTTAGCAAACACCGCTGAAAGCATAGTTTCTAAAGTTCCTTTTAAATGTGAGACCGAAATATCTTTATCAACCACTAAACCTTCTACTTGGTAGAACATAGCGTCATGCGTGGCATCTACATCTTCATTTCGATACACTCGGCCAGGAGCAATGATTCGCACTGGCGCCCCATTTTCGAGCATTTTTCGGATTTGAATATTTGAGGTTTGCGTTCTTAAAACAGAATTTAGGTCAGAGCGGTCGTTTTTAGAATTCACAAAAAAAGTGTCTTGCATATCACGGGCCGGATGATTCGCCGGCACATTAAGAGCATCGAAGTTATGCCACTCGGTTTCAACTTCCGGACCATCGGCAATTTCAAAACCCATCCCGGTAAAAATGCTTTCGATATGACGTTGGACTTGTGAAAGCGGATGCAAGGCTCCTTTTTGCGATGGATAAGCCTGCGTTACATCTATAAAGTCTGAGGCAAGTTTTTGGTTGAGCGCCTGGGTTTCTAATTGATTTTGTTTATCTAGGCAGGCTTGTTCCCAATAAGTCTTAAATTCTTGTAATTTAGGACCGAGTTCTTTCTTTGCTTCTACATCCAAAGCTTTTAATTGTTTAAACCAATCGCCCATGGCCGATTTTTTTCCCACTAAGTTTCCGGTAAAAACTTGTAAGGACTCTAAAGTTTCGATTTTATTGAAAGTCTCAAGCGCTTGCTTATGAACTTGCTGAAGATGTTCTGGAGTAACTTTTTCGGACATAAATAGAGGTATAGGGTCGCAAACAAAAATTTGCTTTTCTGATGAAAATCGTGTACAGTATTGAGATTTAAGGTCTGAAGTCAACTTTTTACCAGGGCTACAAATCAGTATTTAAAAGCAAAATAAATATGGGGATTAATTTCAATTTCGGACTCGGTGGAAAATCAGGCAATAGTGATGATGGTACCGCCAGTGCCACAGATCCTAATGCGGTCATTACCGCAGATCCTAACGCTGGCAGCACGCCACCGCCAACCGAACCGATTATGGTTCAACCTCCAACTCAAGCCGTTCCAACGGTAGTGCCAACTCCGGTCTCGGAATTTGGAGATGATATTACCATTAATGTAACCGACGCACCAGACATTGCGCCGGTCCCCTTCGAAACTACGGGGCAAATTGAGATGACGGAAACACCCGCGCCTACACCAATTGAAGCCACTCCAATGGCTCAAACGGCTGAACCGGTTTTAAACCCTTTCGCAACACAAGGAGAAGCCGCACCTATGGTAGCGCAAAATCCTTTTGCCACCCCAGAAGTAAATCAAAATTTAAACCCAACACCAGTGGAAGCTTCTCCAAACCTTGGAGCTCAAGCTCCGACGCCAGTGGCAGAAGCTACGGCACTAAACCCTTTTGCGAGTGAAACCCCAGCCGCCGCAGACGCGACGGCTAATCCTTTTGCAGCAGCCCCAGTAATGGAAGAACCGCAAGTGACAGCTCCAGCTGAAGCCGCACCTGTCGTAAACGAAAATCCATTTGCAACCGCCGCACCAGCGGCCGAAGCACCCGCCCCAACGCCATTAGAAACACCAGCACCCACGCCCGTGGTGGCGGAGAATCCTTTTGGAAATCAAGAAACAAGCGTTACACCAGAACCTGAAGCTACTGCCGCAGCAGAAGTAGATGAAGCACCAACGCCCCTTAATCCATTTGGAGAAACAACCAAAACCGAGGCTTCAACTGAGGCAAGCGTTGAACCGGACACCCAAAAAATGGTGACGGAAAATCCTTTTGCTGACATGCACATAAGTGAAGAATCAGCAAGCGAAACAGAAGAAGATGATCAATCTACCACTGTATCGTTTAATTTTGACGAAGCGGCTAATCAAGAAATGGAGGTTGAAGAAAAAACAACGCCTGAAGTTAAAGTCGATGAAGTTCCTGAAGTTGTGGAAAGCGTTCCGGCTCCAGTTGCGCAAAAAGAAGAAGAGATCATTGAAGAAGAACCTAAAGCCGTAGAAGAAAAAGTTGAAACGAAGGTAGAATCAGCCCCTAAAGTTGTGGCAGTAGCGCCTATGCCAAAAGGTGATGGTAGCAGTCCCCTCTCTTCACTTGAAAATATTAAAGCTGAAATTCAAGGGTTTGTAGACACTCACAACCAAAATGTTGAAGATTACAAAGCCCAAATTAAAGATTTAGAAGGAAAAATTCGGGATGAAAAAGATCTTTTGAAAAAAAGAAAACACGAATTCCGAGCGATGCTGGGTGAAATTGAGGCTTTAACCGAAGATTTTAATCCTCATCAAGAAACTAACGAAAACAATTCAGCTCAAGCGGCCAATCAAAATTCTAAGCCAAAACGAAAAAGAAACCGCAACAAAAAGAAAAGCAGTGAAGAAAATGGTGAAAGCTCAGAAAACCAAGCCGCTTAGGAAAGAATCAACGACTTAAAAAAACACCGACTCGTTTGAGTCGGTGTTTTTAGTTATGGCCGCTAAGGCCCTAAGTTAAGCAAAGCTTAGATTAGTTAACCGCTTCTTTAAGATTTTTACCAGCTTTGAAAGTAGGAACTTTTGAAGCTTTGATTTGAATCTTTTGAGAAGGATTCTGAGGATTAACCCCAGTACGAGCTGCACGGTGAGATACTTTGAAAGTACCAAAACCAGTAATAGTTACTTGTTCTCCGTTAGTAAGTTCACCAGACACTGTGTCGATGAAAGCTTCAAGAGCGTCAGCAGCAGCTTTTTTAGTCAACCCTGCTCGGTTGGCAATAGCGGTAATTAGATCACCTTTTGACATGTTAATGTGGGATTAGGAAATATTGCAGGCTGGATTTTAATCACCTCTAAACCCCCTTGGCAAGGGAAATGTGTCTATTTTCATGTTATCAAAAACACAAAATGTTTTATTTATATACTGTAAGGATACTAAGCAACTAAAGCTTCTGCTGGAGTAGAGTTCCCTTGTCGAGCCCGCAAGACCATCACAATTGGCATCACGCCAACCCTTGGATCACGAGTCGTAGCGCTAAATTGGCCATCAGCGACATACATACCTCCTTGATTCTCATATTGAGGATGACCCGCCCAAACATAAGGACTACTAAGTCCGCGGTTGCGATAGCCCATACCATTAAAGCGTTCAGCAAAGTTTGCTTGTGAATTTAAGTCATCTGCCGAAGGATTTCCATATCCACCTTGTAAAGCGTCAATAGCCGCATCTTCCCAATTATGAAAAAGAATCCCTCGTGGAACAATCGTAGTGGTTTGACCAAGTGGCTGACCATTATGAAGATAAGTGCTAAAATTATTACTTGATTCACGATAATGAATTCCTGCAATGAGCTCCCATGGAACCCCTGTAATCGCGGCCACTCTTTCGTATCGAGATCTATTGGCCATACAAACTTCAACGGCCGCATTAACTTGATCTCGTTTTTCAGGTACCACTTCTACTTCTCCAGAATTCAGTATTTCTGTATTCAACGGATTAGTCGCTCCGGTGCTGTTAAACTCTTGCCGAGCCGCAATATATGAAGCGGCCTCTTCTATCTCTTCCTCTGTGTATCCAGCCGCCGTCATGGTTTCCCCCACGGCTTCAGCCGTGCTACCATCGCCTAAAAAGAAAGCCGCAAAATTAGGGTTTAATCGACTTCCCTCTCGGGCATCTTCGCCGCTAAAACGCCCATTGAAGTCTCCTTCTGCTCGATCAATATCGGTTAAATAATCTTCAAGTTGGGCTCGGTACGCAGGCGTTAAACGCTCGCTTTGCGAAGCCTCTGGCGATTCTTCAGTCCCCTCTTGTGTAATAGTTTCGGTTTCAATTGGATGATCTTCAACGAAAGCGGCCATCAAAAAATCGGGCTCTAAACCACGCTCTAGGGCCATCTGAGCCACCTGCATTTCACCATCAGTCCTTGGTTCCTCTCCTTCTTCTACGGTTGAAAAGGCTTCTAATTGTGCATCATATTGCGCTTGAATCTCGGCTAGGTCACCCGTTTGAATTTCAGATAGAGCAGTTCCTTCATGAATCTTTAAACGTTGTCCATTTTCCGAAAAGAATTCCCCCCCAAGTGAGGTCGCTCTTCGAGAAAAACTTTGCCCACCAGAAGTAACCGTTCGAACTTCAGCCGGTAAACTTTGTCCCGCGGTAGTGTCACGCCACAACGCTTCGTTGTATTGTCCTTCAAAAGTAAAAGTAAAAGTTAAATTAGAGACTTCACCTGAGGCCACTTCGGCACTCGTTACATGATTAGTTGTAATTAAGCGAAGCCGGTCACCCGCTGGTAACTCTAAAAATTCAATGTTTGACATCGTTTGAAGTTCCGCTGTTTCTTCAGGGGTTAAGGTCGCCTGTTCACGTTCTTCCGCTTCTTCGGCCACGAGTTCATCGACTCGTTCAGTTAGAGTCGCAATATGTTCATCTTCACTGAAAGGTTCCATGCCTTCCATGGCACCATCTAAAAGCGTGGCCGTATTTAAATTATTAGGAATCGAAGCCGCAATATGCGCGGCAGCGGCTTGAATAACTTCATCGCTAATAGCCGCTCCTGGATTAATTCTTCCTCTTAAAATATCGGCTACAGTATTTACTTCGGCGGTATCTAAAGCGCCTCCGGCCGCAGCGGCTTCTGTGGCCGCGGCTAAAACTTCACTCGCTGGTCCACCGTATTCTGCAAAGTGCACATCGTCTCCGCCAACAGGGTTGTTGGCTAATTCAACGATTGTAACATCCGGAGCCGCTAAACCACGAATAAAATCATTCGCTTCATCGAGTGATTGACCGCGCAAAGGCGGTAATGTCGCTAACACCACTGGCACGCCTTCGGCTCTAGCGGCGGCAATCATTTGACTGTATGCGGGAGTCATAACGCCTAAGTTTCCGCCATCGTTGGTTCCCCCAAGAATAGTAATAACTCGGGGTTGAGGATTTGAGGCCAAAGCGGCTTCAACGGCCGCTGGCATGTCTCGAACCGAACGACCAACTTCTGCATTACTCCGAACCCCAGGAATAGACGACGCCATTCCAACCGTTAAAGAATCACCAATCATATAAATATCTTCTGGTCGTAAAGCCTCAGCACTTTCTACCCCAGATTCTGGACCTTGCCTCAGGTTAAGAAATTGTGTCTTCGGTTCGACTGCCAAATGAGAGATAAATTTCATAGTGTCTAAAGTTGATTTAATTTTTGAGTAAGTTCGGCTTCAGCGTCCGTCATTTCTTTTAAACGATAGACCTCTTCAGCTTCGACTAATTTTTTTAAAGCTTCGTGAATAGCCATATTTTCTAAATCAGCGAAAAAGTTTGGGTTTGTTTTAAGAACTTTCTTAAAGAGATCGGTTTGTTTCCCATCAATTTCTGTCAGCAAAGGCAAAATTTCCGCCTGTTTTTCAGGCGTAGCGTCTAAAATCTTTGCTTTGAGCTGCGGCTGCAGAAACAGGTTGCGCTGCAACAGCTCCACTAAATTTGATGTTATGGGTGTAATACTCATCAGGCGATTATAACATATTATTCTTTTCTTTGCCAGATAAATATGTTAAAATAAGCAGATTAATGGATGAACTAAAACAACAGATCCAAAACCTTCTGGCTCAAGATTTAATGCTTGAGGGAAGTTTTAAAAATCAAGTTTTAGAGAAACTAAATACGCTTAATCAATCACAACTAAACGCCATACTTAACTCTCTACAAAACCTAGTTAATTTAGAGCAAAAAGTGGTGACCCAAACGGTTGCTAAAAACCCCAACTTTTTTCATCAAATCCAACATAAAATTCTGCAGATAATGCACGATGATTTTTTAAAAAAAGAAGCCGTTGTTCATCAGCAAGCCGAAATCGATTTAGTGCAAAATTTAAATAACTTAGCCACATGAAAAATTTAATTCAGCAACCATTTTCGCCAAGAACTAATTTTATTGGACGAGTTCCCGAAGGACCAGAACAATCAGAGCAAATGCAGGGTGCTGAAGTGCAAGCTCCCGTTGATCATGCGGCGGTGGCGCGTGAAGGCATGCGAGAAGCCAACGCGCAAATTAGACACATCGGAACTTTAAGCCCCGAAGCAGGGCAAATTGTAGGACAAGAGTTACCGCGGCTCGTTAGTGGTGGTATTGATTCCGCAGATCAAGCGGCAGCACTTGGAGCCGCCGCGGCTCAGGCGCGTGAAGAGATTACCCGGCAAATGAATGCGGACCCAGAAAGTGACGAAAATAATCCAGAAGTAACACCAGAGGCTTACCAAGAAGTGATGGACTATTTCACCGAAATTGAAGCCCAAATGGCGGCTGCGCAAGCGGTGTTGCAAGAGCAAGTCGAAGCGAATCCAGACAATGAATATTTAGCGGATCAATTAGAAAGTTTTGAAGGCATGATGACGGAAGTCTCTCGTTTAAGAACCGATGCGAGTGAAGATTTAAGTGTATTACAACAGCGAGCCGCAGAAGGCGGTGTAACCGGCCCATTAGCACAGCGCCTGGCCGCCGTCGCTCAAGATGAAGTTGGACAAGCTACCAGTGATGCTGAAGGGAATGCTAAATACACTCCAGGTGGCACCGATCAACCTTGGTGCGCAGATTTTGTAAATTACTGTTTAGAAGAAGCTGGCGGTCAAGGAACTGGAAGTTCTATGGCTAAAAGTTTTACGGCCGAAAGTGGAAGCGGGCACGTTGCCGTAGTGGTTGATGACAGCGGTGCGACCGTTGGCGGAAATGAAGGGGACGCGGTTAGTGACGAAGGTCACGTAGATCGCTTTGAAAAAGTAATTAGCGCCGAAGACGTTTCGGCTGGAAATTTTGAAGATACACGTTCTGTCACAGAGGCAAAAGCTGGTGACATTGCCGTTAAAAGCCGAGAAACGGGCGATGCGGCTCCAGCGGCTGATCAACAAGAAGCTTAAATGAAAAAACTTATAAATCGATCTCAAGAAGTTAATACCCAATTTATTTGGCAAGAAACTCCCGAGGGACCAGAAACAGTCGTGGCCCCATTAGACGCCACCCCAATTGAAGCGGATGCCCCTCAAATTGAAGCAGCGGCAGCAGCAGCAGGAGCGAAAGATGTAACCGTAAGCCACCGTACGCTTCCCAATGCCCCAGATATTCAAGCAGAAGCCTGCGCCATTGAAGAAGATTGCGCTCATTTAGCTGAGGTTGTTGAAGGAGAAGTTAAGCAAGTTGATGTCACTAGTGCAAAAGATTCAACCGTTGATGGTGAGATTGATGTCGTCGAGACGCATGATGAAGAGAGTGAAACTATAGATTTCTATGAAACTATTCCAGAAGTTAAAAGAGAAGCCGCAGATGAAGCGATTGCGAGTCGGATTGAAGCCGCTCGGGAAGAAAACCCCGATCTAACTGAAGAAGAAATAACCGAAATTAGAGCTGAAGCGAGCGCTGAGTTTTTGGCCAATAACCTGAGAGATGAAACCTTAGAGGTTTTTGACCGCGATATTGCAGCCGCACGCGAAATGGGTGACGAAGCCTTAGCCGCTTCCCTTGAAGCCCAACGAGCCGAATTTGAAGCCCGAGATGTTCAGGCTGAAATAACCGAAGCCGCTACCTTTTTAGAGGGCACAGACCCGGCCCAAATTGTAAATTCTTACCGTAGTAGTGGTGAGCCTTATGGGCCCAGTGGTTCTTCTTTTGGAAACGGTGTTTCTGGCACCATGGAAGGCGTTGCCGAAATTAGTAACAGCGAAATGCTAGCTCACTGCGATGCCGTAGCCCAACAACTAGGCGTAGAAACCGCAGCCGTTAAGGCCGTTGTTTCAGTTGAAAGCGCCGGACAAATGAATGCCACACGTTTTGAACCACATATCCATGCGCGATATCCCAACACGCCAGAACCAACCCGTACGCAGTTAGCCACCAGTTACGGAGCTTTCCAAATTATGGGATTTAATCATGAAGTGGCAGGCTTCGATTCACCTCAAAGCATGATAGATGCCATGGCGACTCCACAAGGACAACTGCAGGCTTTTGCGGGTTTTATTGAAAGTAACCCCAGAATTCATAACGCCCTACGAAGTCACGACTGGGCGACCTTTGCCCATGGTTATAATGGAGCGGGATATAGAGCTAATCGATACGATGAAAAAATGGCCGAAGCTTACAGCCAGTTTAGCCAGGAACAACCCTCTACCTAATTATGAAATACCTTTCAAATCCGTTTCAATTAAAGAATTCATGCTTTGTATTTCTACGTGAAGCGCCAGATGTACCTACAGCAGCGGTAGCGGTACCAGCAAGCGCACCGAGCCCAGAAGCGGTCGCTAGCGAATTAGTTCAGCGAATGCCTGGGGCTGATTTTAGCCGTGCTGTGAGTCGGCTCCCTGGAGCTGAAGGCATTACCCCAATGGTAAGACAACTTGAAGCAACACTTGAGAGTAACGGCAACCCTTTAGCTGATTTACAAAGCACGTTGGAAAACTTCGCAAATACAGATCTTGGGGCCAATGGGGCGAACTTGTTTACAATGTTAACAAGCCTCTTAGAAGATTTGGGAATTGACTTAAATGATTCTGATAAAGGTAACACAACAAGAGGAAGTAATACAGGTGGAAGAACACCAAGTGGGGCACCAAATAGCACAGGTCCAGTCGAACCCCCTAGAAATGTTGAAATGCCAGAGCTAAATGATCCTATAAGCCCGGAAGATATGGCCTTATTAAGAGAGAGAGCGCGTGATGCGGATGTTGAAAACCTCACTACGCCGGCCAAGAACATTGCCATTGCGACGCTACGAGCGTACCCAAATCTTACCATTACCTCAGGGTATCGTGGCCCAGAAAGGAATGCCGCTGCCGGTGGGGACGTTGGTTCTGACCACTTAACGGGCAATGCCCTTGATTTTGGAACGACCGACGCCTCTATTGAGCAATGGCTAAATCGTCAATTCCCTGGTCAACTTTGGACTGACATTCACGGTAGTGGTGGCAGCGGCCCTGCAAACCATTTGCATGTATCTTATCGTCCAGGTGGAAATCGTTTTGCTTAAATCAAAAATATGAAAAACTTATTTAACCGGCAACAAAGTTTTAATACTCGTTTTATATTTCATGAAACGTCAGATCCTCGGGTCGATAGTATTGAATCAACCATTCGTACGCGTGCCACACAAGCCGAGTTAAGTGACGAAGATATTCATGATTTAGCGCACCAATTTGCCGAGATGATTCCTGATGATATGGATTTCAGTACCATATTTACCGAAACCCTTGGAGAAAATTTAGAAAACGATGAAATTGATACTTGGATAAACTCGATTGAAACTCGCCTTAGAGAAGAATCTCATACAGAAGGAGAACCCAGTAAAGTTGGAGTCCCAATTACGGCAGAACAATTTGATGAAGTATTTTCTGAATGGGATTCAGAAATTGTGCTACCTGAAAACGTTTTACCCGAAAATCTACAAGCCGATATTAGAGATTTAGCGATTGCCACTATTGAAGGCGAAGGCAAAACACCAGAACAATTAGAAACAGAAATTCAAAGATTTATTGATCGTGAACGCACCAGCCTCAGGGTTCAATCTTTTGGTGTAACCCGTTTAGATAACGGTGAAATTATTACCAAAGAAGATTTACAAGACCCTGAAAACGCTCCCGAAAGTGTAGCTGACGCGATTCGTCGGATTATTGGTGAAGATTTTGAACCCAGCGCGGCGGTTCAAACTTTGATTGATGAAGCCGAAGATTTAGCCGAACAAGCCGACGCCGCTGAAGGGGATGAAGCTATTAGGCTTAGAGCCGAAGCGGTTGCCGCGGCCAGAAGAGCCGAAAGAGCTCGACAAGAAAACCTTTCACTTGAAACCGATGTTATTGCTGGGCTTATAGCCGAGGGGCATGGTGGTTTTGGTCAAGATGACGCCGGCAATGCGTTTCCTTTAACCGAAGATGGCATTCGAGATTTTTACAGCCAAGCGCTTGCTGCCAGGAATTTATCACCCGATACACCTGCGGCTGAAGTTGAAAATCCAGTGGCTCGATCCATTTATGAAAGCATGACAGGGCCTGGAAGTAGTGTCCCAAACAATGCTCCAGAATCCAGTGAAATTAGAACTTTAGGTGATTTATTACGATGGCTGATAGCCTTTGTAAACGGCGACACCGACGAAAACGGGAATATTATTAATCAAAATGGCGGCAGCACTCCAACCGACGAGTGGGGGCGTCCAATGGCCACTTCAACCCCTCGTGGTAATACACGTTCGGGTGAAATTGTGAGTAACATTGAAGGCGATCCAAACAACATAAGCTTGAACCCCGAATTTTACGGAGAAGAAATGATCGCTGAGTATGAAGCTTTACCTGAAAGTTACCGTGAAACGGTTGAAACCATTACCGGCGAACGACCACCTTGGACGGAAGGCTGGGCTTTACCCGTGATGAGACACGCTATTACCGCGCATCGACACGGACAGCCTTTTGATAGTAATCGCCCATTTTTTGCCAACGATTTAGGTACCTTTACCGCCTTAATTTATATTCCTGGTGAAGGCACGGTTTACACCACCTCGGTTGGAGGGAGTGGCCGCAATGGAGGGGGAGGAATTAGTAATGTCGATGGGAGTTACGGGAGTCCTCTCGGTTCATTCAACTTTTCACCAAGTGACGTCGCGTATTTGCCGAATCATCGTTACCGGGCACGAGCCACCGTTCATGGTTTTGAACCTATGCGTGAACAATTTAGAGTTCAACGAGAAGTTGGTTCGAATGTTGATCCGAGTGCTGGAAACACAAACACCGCTGGTCGAGCGGTATTAATGCATGGTGTTAATCCTGGGGCTGGTTCTACTTGGGGCTGTTGGGGCGTGCCACAAGATGTGGCTGTCCGATTTGCTCAAGCCATTGAACAACATGGCGGCGCCAGTGGCGAAGCTTTTGTATCTACGAGTTAAGTGAGTTGGAAAAAAACTAGTTTTAAACCTAAAATTTTTCCATTAAATTTAACAAAGCGTCTTGGTTGTCATCTTCAGCGACTTTATTAGGGCGCTCAAAATTGCATTTCAGGCAAACGTGCATAATTCTATTTGGCAGACCCGATTTTAATTCCAAACCCGCGGGCCTCATTTTTCCGCCACAAGCCGCCGCCCGGTCACCGGGGTTTACATCGACGTGTTTTTTTATACAAGCATTCAGTGCAGTGATTTCTACAGGTACCAACCGCATCGGGCACATCCGCTTCGCAGTTTTCACATTTAAATCCTTCGTTTCGGTGGGTAAATCTTTTCATTCAAGCTGTTTTCAGGTTTAGAATAAACGCGCCCCAAACACACACAAGTTCTATGTGACAGAAAAGCGCAAAAACCATAAACTAAAAATCGTGAACTCCCCTACTCTGCTTGGCGTTAAAATTTCTACGGCAAATCAAACCGAGGTTTTTGAAACGCTTATTAGTTTTTTAAAGGGCAAAAGTTTTAACCACGTGGCCACGGTTAACCCCGAGTTTTTGGTGGAAGCTCACAAAAATGATAGATTTAAAAAACTATTAAACTACACAGATTTAAACGTTTGTGACGGTTTTGGCATTACTTTTTGGACAAAAATTTTATACAAGAAAAATATCCCCCGAATGACGGGCGTTTTCTTAGCTGAAAACTTGTGCCGAATCGCGGCCGAAAATCAAAAATCGGTTTATTTTATTGGTGGTTTTGGCGTGGCGCAAACGGCCGCCGAAAAGATGAAATCCACGTTCCCTGATTTAATAATCGCGGGCGCAGAAGATGGCTCTCCAAAAGAGATTCCACAAACCTTGGTGCAAACTAAACCCGATATAATTTTGGTCGCTTTTGGTGCCCCCGCTCAAGAATTCTGGATTGATAAATTTAAACTCCAACTAACCAACACTAAAATAGCGGTAGGCATTGGTGGCACGTTTGATTTTTGGACCGGCAAAGCCACTCGTGCGCCAAAGATAATGCAGAAACTTGGACTTGAATGGTTTTGGCGTTTAATCACCCAACCCAAAAGAGCCAAACGCATTTATAACGCGGTGGTCGTTTTTTCAGCTCTAGTCCTGAAAGAGCGTTTCATTAAATAAAGAAAAAATTACCACGTAATAAACAACAAACATTAAATACTCGCAATGAAAATGATTTCTAGAGTCCGTCTAGTTCCGATAAAATATCAGCCTCAGCTTGCGCTTCTTGCGCTTGAATCTTAGCTTCACGTTGTTTTAAAGCCGCTTGTTCAGCCGCTCTTCGTTGCGCCATTTCTTCGGCTTTTCTGGCCGCTTCTACTGGATCAATTTGCGGTTTTTTACCGTATTTAGCGTCAATTTCAGCCAACTTTTGACGTTCACGCGTTAAAATATCTCTCAATTTATCAACCTGCGCGGTATTCATTACCTCGTACAAATTAAACCAGTACTGACGTTCTTCGTCCTTCATAGACTCCGACTTCATAATAAGCTCAATCAACGCTTGATCGTTTTGCGTTAGTTTCGCCGGAATTCGGAAATCTTTTAAAGTTTTTCCCGTCGGTGTTTTGAGTTCAGCGATTGTAGTATCAGTCATGTTTTCAAAGTATTATACCAGAGATAAGTCTTTTCGTTAAGTAAAGTTTTAAGAACGAAGCCAAGCAAAGAATTCACGAACGTTATTTACCCGTTCTTCGAAAAGTAATCCACTTCCATCTACGTAATAGCCTTCGGGTCTAAACCAAGGATTCGCTTTTACAATCGCCCCTTCGTTATCATCAACACTCCCAAAGCTTGTCAGCCGAGAAGTGTCTAAATTTTCGGCAAAAACCACTAAATCTGCGCGCGTTAATTGATATCCATCCCAAAATTCTGCGTCTTGCTCTAGCATTGAAACAAAAGCCGGTGAAATTTGTCCGTCTTGTGAAAGCAACTCAATTGGAATTCCTCCAGATTGAGTAATTTCTTCCCAGTTAAATTTATCTTGATGGGCAGAAAAATTATCAATTACCGATTCTAAGTAGGTTTGGTCTAAACCTTGCAAACTTTCTTCTAATTCGCCAATAGCGTTTCGAGTAACGTTAATAAAACTTTTTAAACTTTGTGCGTTCATATCAGCATAATCAAGTGAACGAGCTCCAAGTTGAATTTCGTCTAATCCTAAAATTGATATAGCTCCAGCGGTTAAACCACCCGCAATAAGAAACGGCAATACCATTCCTCCAGAAGCAAAGATTGCAGCGGCTGCACCAGCCGCGACTCCCCCACCAATTTCGGCCGTATATTCTCCAATTAAGGCATCTAAATCATAAGTCAGTTCAATTCCGTCAGAACCAAAATCAACATTCATATCTTGGTCACCGTTTCGGCTAAGCGCTAAGAAATTTAAATCTACAATATCTAAGTTTTTACTCAGCAGTTGAACCGATTGTGGCTCCGCTTCAATCATAGCTTTGATGTTGCTGAGCTCCGTTCCAAATTGAGTCACGTGTTCTAAAGTTAATGGTTGTCCATCAACACTAATCTCTATCTGAGCTGATTGATCGTTTAACAAGTTACGGTAAGAAGCTCTTAACAAATCATATTGAACAGACGCTTCAGCTAAAACTTCTGGGTCAGAATTTCCAGGTGCTCCAGGCGTAGTTCCTGGTGCACTTGGAGGGTTTTCTCTCAATTGTTCTTCTAAGGTATTATACTCGTTCCAGTGTTCTCCGTAACGATCAATATCTTCGTCTTCACTATCATTTAACCACCAGTTCATTAAAGGCGTGAACTGCAGCATCAGTTGGAAAATAATTTTCTGAATCCCATCGACTTGCGTCATTAACCATTCGGGGAAATCCATCGCCCCTTTTCCCGCCACTTCATTCCGAACATATTCGTGATATTTATCTTCCCATTCGCCGCCAATAAAAAAGCGAGGAATCGTTTCAAGTTTAGAACGAATATCTTGTAATTCTTCCGCCGTTAATTCACCGTTTGGACGGTCGGCCCAGGTACCAAATTGTTCGGCAATTTTACTAAAATCCAAAGTATCAGGAAATAAAGCGGCTAACTGAGTTTCAATGTGAGGCCCAAAAGAATTCGCATCAAAATTACCACTAAACAAACTCGTCATTAACGGCGTTTGCCCAGCGGCATTGTTAAACAAGGCGCCTAAAAGCGGATCTTCTTCAATAAAGTGATAGCTTAAAGCCATCCGAAAGTCCCCTCCAAAGTTACCCAGGGCATCTGTAACATTTCCGGCAGCTTGACCAACCGTTGATTCGCCAACAGTCGTTGCACCGGTTAATTGTTGTAAAATTTCAGCTTCTGTTTGCCCCGCTGCATTCGCATTGGCCGCATTCACCGGTAATGATTGTACAAAGTCATCATTACTGCGCGCCCATGCTTCTAGTTTATCGACAATACTCGGAACCAATTTAGCTCTAAAGCGACGCATAATTTCAGCGTTGTTGGTTAATCCTTCAGCCTCAATTTCAGCTTTAACCGCTTGAACCGTATCGGCAATATTTAAATCTGGGGCGGCGAGCATATCAATTCTACGAAGGCCAAGGCCTTCTACTTCATTGCCATTTCTTAATTGGGCGGCTTGTTGTACTCGAGCTACATTTGGTACTGCGGCAACCTGTACTCCTTCTCGCCAACGTTCTTTTAAGCCATCTAAACCCGTTTGATCTGTCGCTCGAACAATGTTGGCAATTTCAGATTTTAAGGGTTCGGCTAAGAACTCAGTGATATATAAAAAATCATCTTTAAAATTTGCCAGAGTGTAAGATTCAATAGCGGCTATATCATTTGTCAAAGCCACAAATCGGTTCGATAACGCTTGTAAAATTCGAGAATCTTCAGGCGTTATGTTGTTGAGTCGCACTTGGTCTAAACCATTGGCTAAACGGGCTTGCAGATTATCCAAAGAAAAATCAGCCATCTCAATCCCTACTGCTGATAAGCCTCTAATAGCTTCCGCGTTTTCTCTTTGTTGTTCTGGTGTAATTCTTGGTCCCATGGTTAATCGTTAATTTCTTCATGAATTTCAGCTAACTTTTGAGTAAATAAATTATTAACAAATTCGTTTGTTAACTCTCCATAAGGATATGAATGACGTGCGTCACCCCACTCCGAATCTAAATAAACATCGTTGTCTCTTAGAATAATCCATTCTCCTTCAACAGCCTGAGGGTTCCCCAATACATTAACAAAATTTTGAATCGTTTGAACTGATAAACCTTTATCAAAAACACCCGCGGCTTTTGGATGTTGCGCTAGTAGAGCTTTAGCCTGTGCCACAAGCTCTGGGGTAATTGTTTCCCCTGCCGCGGCTTTGATATGAATACCATCAACATTAACTTCACCGGCTTCAATTTGTGTTGCCAAAGCCGCTTCTGCTTGTGCCTCAGCCGTAGCTTGACGTGCTTCTTCTTCTCGATCTTCATTAAAAGCCTCAACCACATTTTCTAAAGTTTCGGTAAAGTTATCTCCATAAGGCACTAATACATCACCAATCGTAATTCCAGATTCATTTGTCGCGGTAATCGCTCCTTCTGGCAATAAGGCGATGGCATTCAACTCGTTCAAACTTAAGCCTTTTGAAAGAATCGCTGAACTCATTTGTTCACTTGCTAAACCTTTAATAGTAGCTTCGGTGGCTTGAACGTCTTCTAGTTTAAAGTTAGCGTTTTCATCTCTGGCTAAAAAGGCACGAGTTTTCGCCTCATTATATACAATTGGGCTTGCCTCTAAATCACAAAATTCAGCAATTTTAGGCGCCCCTGGTGCGTTAAAATATCTCGCAATGGCCGCAATTGTTTCGTTTTGTCGTTGCACTTCAACACTCACGCCATTATCAGCCGCTCGAATCGCTAAATCTCTCTCTTGCTCGGCTCGGGTTTCTTCATCCGAAGGTCCTTCATCAGCCGCGTCTGTATTTCCCTGCAGCGATTTTAACATATCTAAAAACGGCTTTATCAGTTCAATAATACTGGCTAACTGCATTTTCAAAGCAATCGTTCTTAACTTACCTTCATCACCAGCGGCTTCTCGAATTAAATAGTCATTAAAACTAATTAATGTTGCGTCTGGTTGAAGCATCTCCGCTTCCCAAGCTTCAAATTCAGCGGCAAACATAGTTTGCATTGATTCGGGCACACTATTTAAAAGCGCCGCTCTATCACCATTTTCAATAGCCGTTGACGCTGCGTCTGGTGTGGTTGGTGCTGGCACTGTTGCTAAGGCCTCTGTAATAATTTCAGCTCTCTCTGCTTCATCTGTAACGCCTTCTAAATCAGATTCAAGGGTCGTCAAAAGCGTATCAACCGCCGCTAAATTTCCATCGGATAAATTTCGTACAAAATTTGAATTCCCCATAAGAGCCGTTGCAACATCACTTTGAGATTCAACCCATTCCATATTAGGTTGAAGATCCTCCATTTGTTCAATTATCGCTCTAATTTCAGGATTTTCTACCCCTTCTTTTAAAGCATTCATTGCCTCCTCGGTAACCTCTTGCGGAATTGGCGTTCCTGCCGCCTCAAATACTTCTCGAGTCTTTTCTAAATAATGATCCACCACGGCTCGTAATTCCTCTTGCCTTTCAGGTGAGATTTCACTTTCAGCGGCGGGCGCTTCAGCCGCGGATCCGGCGACTAATCCAAGCTCATCAGCGATTCCCAACTGCTCTGCCAGCCAAATCCCCTCTTCTGAATTTACCGGCCCCCCAATGGCCGCTTCAATATTATTAATCAGACCACGAATTTCTGCTTCCCCAGGGTTACTCGCCAAAAATAAATCAACTTCAGCTCTAGCCGCTGCAATTGAGGTAAATAAATCTTGATCAGCAACATCTACCGTGCTGGCATGTGTGTCTAAATCCACTCGAGTAAACTCTTGTTGTTTTAAGGTTTCGGTGGTTGAAGCATCCGCATCAAGTTGTGCTTGAACCTCACCAATTTCGTTGATTTTGTTTAGATCCGCCATTTTATTCAGGGTTAACATTAGAAGTATCTACGCCATGTTCGTTAAGTTGACGCACTAAATATTCAAACTTAGAAACGATTTCGAGTTTCCGCTTGTTATCAAAATGAAACTTGGGTTCGGTTTGAGCCATGGTTAGAGTTTTTTAAGTTTTTTATCGAATTCCACTTCAAAATCCGCAAATTCTTCCGCTTCTTTCTCTTTAATTTTTTCGTTTAATTCTGAAACTTCGTCCATACTGGCAACGGTGCCCCCAAATGCACTTTTGCGCTTCTGGCTTTTTCCACCGCGATACCAACTGGGTTTAAAGAATCTATTCATAAACAAAAAATTCTGATTATTATACCACAGCAAAGGCTAAAAAACAAACCTCATGGATAAAGCGCAAGCTCAGAAGCAAATTGAATTACTCCGCGAAAAAATTCGCGAAGCCAATTACGCTTATTTCACCGAAAATCGTGAGGTCGTGCCCGAAAGTGTGCGTGATCAACTCAAACAAGAATTACTCCGTTTAGAAACAAAGTTTCCCGAATTTATTACACCCGACTCCCCGACCCAAAGAGTCGGCGCGGCCCTAGATAGTCGTTTGCCTAAAATTACGCACAAAAACCGAAAATATTCACTAGGGGACTCCTTTAATGCTGAAGAGTTAACTGAATTTGATGAACGCGTAAAACGATTTTTAAAAGTTGAGGAAATAGAGTATTCGTGCGAATTAAAAGTGGATGGTTTAAATATAACGCTTTGGTACGAAAACGGCGTACTCGCCAAAGCTATAACCCGAGGCGATGGTTTTATGGGCGAAGATGTTACCCACACCATTCGCACCTGCGAAAATTTACCTATTACGCTTTTTGAAAATATTAATTTAGAAGTCAGTGGCGAAGTTTTTATTACGAAGCAAGATTTTGAAAACGTTAAAAATCGCCCCACTAAAAATGAAGCCAACGAAGTTGAAAGCTACAAAAACGCTCGAAACTTAGCCGCCGGAAGTGTGCGACAGCTCGACCCCAGAATGGCGGCAGAGCGGCATTTAAAAATATTTTTGTATGAACTCGGCGAGCATAACTTTTCAAATGAAATCAAAAGCCAAAAGGATTTATTTAATCAGTTTGATACCCTCCATTTACCACACCAACCATTAGAAAATTTTAAAGTTTTTTCAGACATCCAATTTGTGATCAAATTTTGTGAACAATGGAGTGATCCTAAAGCACGAGAAAAACTAGACTATGACATTGATGGAATTGTGATTAAAGTTCATGATTTTAACGACCGAAAACGCCTGGGATACACCGCTAAAACCGCCAAGTTTGCTATGGCCTTTAAGTTCCCAGCGGAAGAAAAATTCACCCAGCTTTTAGACGTTCAGTTTCAAGTCGGGCGCACAGGAGCTATTACACCAGTCGCTATTTTAGAGCCGGTTGATTTAGCCGGTTCAACCGTGGCTCGCGCCACGCTGCACAATCGCGAAGAAATCGAACGAAAAGGCGTTCGCATTGGCGACCAAGTTATTATACGCAAAGCCGGTGACATTATTCCTGAAGTCCTTGAGCCCTTACTTGATTTAAGAACCGGAGATGAAAAAGAAATTGTATTTCCGACACGCTGCCCAGAATGCGGCTCTATTTTAGATTTAAATGAAACCGTCGCCCGTTGTGAAAACTTAGACTGCCCAGCCAGACACCGGCAAAGCCTGTTTTATTTCGCCAACACTTTAGATATTGAGGGCTTAGGTCCAAAGTCTATTGAGGCGATGCTCAAACTCAATTTAGTCCATACAGTGGCCGACTTTTGGAAACTAAAACCACTTGATTTAGCCACGCTGCCCGGCTTTAAAAGAAAGAAAATTAAAAACTTATTGGCGGCCTTAGAAGCCAAAAAAGAGTTAACTCTAGCTGAAATTTTCACCGGTCTTGGAGTGCGTTTGGTCGGATCTGAAAACGCTAAAATATTTGCTCGCTACTTTAAAGAACATTTACACAGTCCCCTCTTAAAAGAATTTAATACTTATCTCTCAACCTTAAACCCAAAAACTTTACTGGAGGATTTTATTCATTTAGACGGTGTCGGAGAAAAAGTAGCCCAAGCCATGACCCATTATCTATCTATAAATAGTACACAAAAATTGTTCAAAAATTTAGAAAACGTTGGAATAGAGTTAGTTTGGCCCGAAGAAATTATCGCAAATGATACGATATATACCGGTAAAAAATTTGTCATAACTGGCAGCTTTGAAGCCTTTTCGCGCGATGAAATTAAACAAATGGTGACGCGTGGCGGCGGCAAAATTTTATCAGCCATATCGGGAAACGCTGATGTTTTAATTTGTGGCGCCAAAGCAGGCAGTAAACTAAAAAAAGCCCAAGACTTAGGTTTAGAAATTTGGGAAGAAGATAAAATCTCAAACGCTTTATCTACCGTTCAAGACAATAAGGAACCTCGAAGACTATTTTAACTTAAACTTCCAGTGCTGCCCGCCAACTATTTGATTTCAGCTCTCGCACACGCTGTACCATTAAAACCACTCTTAGTTGCGCTAAAACATAAGCATCACTATCGGCTGATACCGTTTTCATCTCAAGTATTAGCTGAGCGACATTAGTGGCCAAAAAAGTATTTGGCCCCCCATATTTTTTTACCAAAACGGCAAACATTTCAGTGAGCGATTTCATAGACTCACCACCTTCTTCAAATAAATCAGCCTCGATAACAGGCATACCCGTTAAAGCATGTGACTCTTTTAATTCGATATCACCAGCTAAGTCGCGTAATTCATCGTCAGAAAGCGGGAAACGAAGATCAAATGAAAACATAATAATCTATTTATAAAACTTAACTTTGACGTGTCGGCAAATCCTTTTAGAATCTCGCCGATTGCTTAATTGCACCACAAATATATCTGTAAAATATTTTTAATGAAAAGTCAAATATTACAACGCTTCGTCTTTGTCTCTCTTATCGCGCTTATCGCAGCGATATTTAGTGTTCCAAACCATATTGTGAGCAACACCTTTGGAGCCGAAAGCCCTATCACCCAAACGCTCGCTAAATACAAAGTTACCCTTGGTTTAGATTTAGCCGGTGGAACGGAACTCGATTACCGTATCGATTTAAGTGATGCCATCGCTATGAATAGTGATGACGAAGTTGAAAATGATGTAGATACCAATGCTATTGCTGAATCGGTAAGAGATTCCTTGGAAGCCCGAGTGAATCCGGCGGGTATCGGAGAGATTTTAGTGAAAAGATCACAAGTAACCGTGGACGGTGAAGTTCAACAACACATTTTGATTCAAATGCCCCCTTCTTCTAATGTAGAAGAAGCCAAGGCTGATGCTGAACAAGACAATCGTTTAGAGTTCTTTGCAGAAGACCCAGCGGCTCTTGCGGCTAAAAGAGTAGAAATTGCAGAAGCGATGACGGTTGATTTATTCAACACCAATTGGGACACCGCCGCGCCACAAGTGGCTGAAAACTTTGGTGGAACACTTGAAACCTTTGATGATGTATTACTCAGCAGTTTAACCGACAGCAATTTAGCCAGCCAACTGGAAAACACACCGTCGGGAGGAATTGTTCAACAAATCATTGAAACGCGAATTGATCCAGAATTTACAGTCAGTGAAGATGGAACCTTAGAAATTAACGGAAGTCCTTTTGCTCGTGAAATTTTAGCCATTGCTCGTGTAAACGAAAAAACAGCCGAAACCAGAACCGATGAAGTTGAAGCCGAAGCTTCGGCCAGGCATATTTTATTTGCTTACCCTGGGGCTTTAAGAGCGCCAGAAGATGTTAAGTATACAACTAAAGAAGAAGCAAAAGCAGAAGCGGATCGAATTTTACAAGAAGTCAAAGATGGTGGAGACTTTGCCGAACTGGCAAAAGAATATTCAACGGGTCCAACGGGCGTAGACGGAGGAGATCTCGGAACCTTCTCGCCGGGCTCAATGGCACCAGCCTTTAATGATGCCGTATTTGACGCCGAGCAAGTTGGTTTAATTCCAGAATTGGTTGAAACAGATTTTGGTTACCACATTATTGATATTACGAATTTACAAGAGGCTGGTGAAACCACCGTTGAAGATACACGAGTCAGTTATGATTTAATTACGTGGGATACAGAAGATATTACTTGGGCAAAAACACCACTTGGCGGGGCTCAACTTGATATTGCACGAGTTGGATACGATCAAATTGGTCAGCCCTTAGTTGATCTCAGATTTAACCCAGAAGGCGGAGAAATGTTTGCGAACATTACCGAACAACTGGCGTCAAGAGCCTGTGATGGTGGCGCGTGTCGTTTAGCCATTGAAGTTGGAGGGCAAAAAATTAGCACGCCAACCGTACGAGAAAAAATTGTGGGACGAAACGCTCAAATTAGCGGTAGTTTCACTTACCAATCAGCCAAAGATTTAGCTGACGGGTTAAATTTAGGGGCAATCGATGCCCCAGTGATTTTGAGTGGTCAAACAACCGTAGAGGCATCACTGGGACAAGAACAACTGCAAAAAAGTCTTAACGCCGCCACCTATGGATTTCTGGCTACCATTCTATTTATGATATTGATGTACCGAGTTCCAGGCGTGGTGGCAGGGGTTGCCTTAATTGTCTACGCCCTGATTTACATCGCGCTTTTAAAACTATGGCCCGCTTCACTTGGCGGTCCAATTGTGATGAGTTTGTCTGGCGCAGCCGGTATCGCGCTTTCTATTGGTTTAGCTGTTGATGGAAACATTCTTATCTTCGAGCGAATGAAGGAAGAATTAATTAAAGGTCGAACTTTAAATCAAGCCATTGATCTTGGATTTGAACGAGCCTGGAGTGCTATTAAAGATTCTAACTTAACGACATTGATAACTTGCATCATCCTTTTCTCTTTAGGAAGTTCGGTCATCAAAGGGTTCGCCATTACCTTGATTGTGGGAACGATTCTTTCAATGTTTACGGCGATTATTGTTTCTAGAAATTTACTACGAACCTTATTACTCATTCCCGGTATTGATAAACCCGTCTTGTTCGGACTCTCTGAAAAAGATTTCACCAATACAAAAAAACGCACTGGTGCTAAGGTTAGAGCTCGTAAAAAAAGCAAATAATTAACGTCCTGACTCATTTTATAAAAAATATCACATCATGAATATTACCGCCCTTAGACGAATTTGGTTTTCAATCTCTGCCACACTTATGCTACTTAGCATAATCACCGTAGGCGTGTTTGGTTTAAATCTTGGTTTAGACTTTACCGGTGGAGCGCGATGGGATCTTAAATTTAACGAACCCACGAGCACCACAGAGTTAGTTTCATTCTTCGATACTCGAGAAGAACTCTCTCAAGAAGTTACTATCCAAGCTTCAACCGATAATACGTATCTTATAACGATTGAAGATTTACCAGATGCGAGCATTCAATCTTTGAGCACCGCCTTGGAATCAGAAGTTGGGGATTTCGAGCAAACGTCTTACCGTAAAGTTGACGCAAATATCGGACAAAGCTTCAAGCAAAAATCACTTTTAGCTATTGCTGCAGCGCTCATTGGAATCATTTTATTTGTCGCCTACGCCTTTCGTAAAATTCCAGCCGCCGTTAATCCGTGGCGTTTTGGGGGCGTTGCCATTATCGCCTTGATACACGATATTATTATTGTACTGGGAATCTTTGTATTACTAGGCTCAATTTTTGATGTAGAACTTGATTTACCTTTCATCACGGCCTTGCTGGCTACGCTTGGTTTTTCTGTAAATGATACAATTGTAATTCTAGATCGTGTACGAGAAAATATCCGTTTACAAAAACCAGAAGAAGACTTCGAAGACACCGTTGAAAAATCAATTCAACAAACTTTATTTCGATCATTAAATACTTCTATCTCGACGCTCCTTCCTCTACTGGCCTTGCTTTACTTTGAAGCCGAATCAATCTTCTTCTTCGTATTGGCATTAACGATAGGAATTATAGTTGGAACCTATTCTTCTATCTTCCTAGCCGCTCCAATGCTCGTTGAGTGGAAAAAAATAGCTGATAAGCGTTAATATTAAATGAGTTCGTAAATCTTATAAATAATAGTCTTGCACGGAGGCTATTATTTTTTTTAATTAAGGAGAATGGCAAAAACTTGGAAAAGTCTTCATCTAATAGAATTTGAAAAACCCTATTTCAAAAAATTAAAGACCTTTTTAAAAGAAGAAATTCAGCAAGGAAAAGTCATCTATCCCCATCACGATAATTTATTTAAAGCGTTTGAACTTTCCTCGTTTGATAAAACAAAAGTCGTAATCCTTGGTCAAGATCCCTATCACGGAGAAAGCCAAGCTCAAGGATTAAGTTTTTCGGTTCCCACAGATTTTAAAGTCCCACCAAGCCTTAAAAATATTTACAAGGAACTAAGTACCGACTTAAACGTTAAACAACCGTTACAGGGCAATTTAGAGTCATGGGCGGAGCAAGGCGTACTATTACTTAACAGCACCTTAAGTGTCCGAGCCCATTCCCCTGCTTCACATGCCAATCAAGGCTGGGAGATCTTTACCGACCAAATGATTCAAGCTTTATCAGAACATAAAGAACATTTAGTTTTTATGCTGTGGGGAAAATACGCTCAATCAAAAGAAGCCCTTATTGATGGAAACAAACATTTGGTTTTAAAAGCGGCTCACCCTTCACCCTTTTCGGCCTATAATGGATTTTTTGGTTGCCAACATTTCAGTAAGACTAACGAGTTCCTTTTAAAACACGATAAAACCCCCATCAATTGGGAAGTTTAATAAAGATACTTTTTAAAATATTTAAAATTTAGCGCAATAATATTAATTGCCAACCAATTTACATTAATGGCAATTGGTTATACTGAGAAAGTAAATAAATAAAAAAACAAAGGAGCGTCATTAATTATTGTTTCTTTTATTTTTTTTTAACTCAATGAAAACTTCATTCCTCTCTGCTTTCGTTCTGGCGACGTGTTTTAGTGCTACCGCTTTAGCGCATGATATTCACAATGTTGCCAGCGATCATACGCATCCAGCGCCTGTTTACACACATAGTGTTTCAAGTGCTTACGATCACAACTCAGTTCATTTACCAAGCAAGAACCATTACAGTCAATACAACTATGGCTACTCATTACCAAAAGTAACCACTAACACAGCGACTTACTACACTCGTAATTACCCAGTTTCAAATACCTACACTTACTTAACCACGCCTAATACAGGCATTCATTACCCACCTTTTGCTTACTCAAGTTGTGCCAACAACTGTAATCAAACTCAAAAACGAATTACGGTGACTTCAAACATTGGTACGCGTGCTAAAACTTACCGAGCTCCGTCTGAATACTCTGCGCAACAAACTTACATTCCAACGCCAGTAAGAAATAATCATGTCTGCACCAACCACGCAGCGCATAGCACTACTTATGTTTCGCCTTACCAAACTCATAAATTAACCACCAGTACTTGTTACGGTTGTGGCCACTAAAAAGATAAGTCTTAAAGAAAAATACCGGTCAGGCTTCATATAAAGTCTGACCTTTTTTTATGATTTTTTTCTTCTTATACGACGACCAATCGCCGCGCTAAACCGGCGATCCCCATAAAGCCAATACAAAACCAGAAAGGCCACAAATAAACTCAAGTATTGATTAAAGTTTAAACCATAAACTTCATTCATCGCATTCCCTCTTAAAAACTGTAAGAAGAACTCAATAATCAAAAAATAAAGTAAGGTTTTCAAACTCAAAACTCCAGGGGATTTTTGCCACCTTTTTTCGTGTTCTTTCACCCACCACCAAAGGATCAAATGCGCTATAAAACCATAGAGTGTAACGGGGTGTACCGGATTTAAGATCTCCACCCCAAACGTTTCATATTGAACGCCCCAAGGCAGATTGGTTTCAGTACCGTAAATTTTACCCGTTAAAAACCCGCCCCAATCGGCGATCATAGCCGCCAGTAACATCGGCAGCATTCCCGCATCAAGCCAAGGGCCAACCGCTTTTCCTTCCCGTTTTAGATCAAGGAACATCGTCATTAGAAAACCAAGCAAGGCTCCCCAAAAATTTATTTCGCCATCCCAAAAAGCAAAAAAAGACATAAGTCCAAAGCGATCGAAAATTGTTGGATCAAGTAAGACAGAAAAAAGTCTTCCCAGTAAAATCCCCCCGAGTAACCAACGCCAATAATGATGTAAGAAAAAGTCTTTAGAAAACCCTTGCGCCGATAACCTTCGGTAGTAATACCAAGACGCTAAAATAAACGCTAAGCTAATAAAAATTCCGTAAAATTTAAGAGCGAAATAGCCAAAGTTAACCTGTGAAAAATTCATCAAGCTCATAATGCCGAATCAAAACCGAACTATCAAGGTTTGATAAGTGACTTTAAGTCCAATAAAACAAAATCGGAAACTGAACGGTGTAAACCACAAAAGCGGCCACGGTACAGGTCATTATTACTAAGCCTTCAAACCATTCTTGCTTTGGGTAAAAACGCACAAAGTAAAACGAGATCATCATTAAAACTCCAAGGCCCCAAACATACCACAGCAATGGTGAATGTAAGAAAAACAGGGTTTGATCGACTTGAATTTCAAAGTAATAGAGCCCATACAAAAAGAGAAGAAAAACCGAACATAAAGCCGCGAGAAAACAAAAGACTAAATAAAAAACATTCGTAATTTTTTCAAATGGTTTTAATTCTTTCACGCTATCTTTAAACGAACTCGCATCTAATTTTGAAAGTTTAACTTGCAAGTCAATCAACCCCCGACTAATCGCTTTATCAAAATTCGCGCCAATAGCTTGGAACTGACTCCTACGCCGGTTCATTTCATCTTGTAACTCAGACGGGATATTCGCGTCTTTCAAAAAGATTTCATCACTCGATATTTGTTCTAGTAAACGCTGCGTTAAACTTCGAAGATGCGCTACAGAATTAGAGTGCTTCAAACGCATAAGTAAACTAATCCGCTCTTCAATTTCTCGTTTTTTATGGCCATCAATAAATTCTGCATTTTCCTCAAGCAAAGGAACAACCTCACTTAAAACGGCATCAATTTTTTCTACGATAAAACGGCGCTCTTCTTCATTAGCATCAACCGCTTCTTGTACCTCATTGGTATTGGATCCGTGCTGTTTCTTTTTTTCTCTTTTCTTCGCGATTTTTATCTCCACTTGCATTCGTTCTTCCAGCTCTGGTGGCAGTCCCTCACTTCTAATTTTTTCTTTTACGGTTGGAGCCGAAGCACTATCAACTAAATAATTAACGTCTAATTTATATTCAAGTCTTAGTTTTTTAAAGGCTTCGTAAAGTTCAATCGCTTCAATAGTTCCTTGAACGATTTTTTTAAGTTTATTTGTCGCCTCAAACTGATACACCCGCATCCCCTGCTCCATGGTGTCATTCATCTCTTTCGGCTCTTCCAGCGTTAAGATAGAAAGCCCGCCCGCACTCAATTTATCACGGGCTTGTTCAATAGATTCGGCACTCACGTATCCGGAGATCTGCTTACCCTCTGCCGTGACCGCTTGAAAGAAATACTTACGCATATCACGGGATTATACCATATTTAAGAGCTTTATTCCACTCTAAACCTCGAATTTTCTAACCGGCTGAATTGACAATATTCCAAAAAAATAAAAAGTGTCTTTAATGCACAGATTAATTGAAAATACCAAGCACTATTTACAAGGATTTGTCGGCCCTGGATTAACCGAATCACAGGTACTAGAAAACCTTGATATTTGGGGTTCTACCGCCGATGAAATATTTGCCGTAATTGCCGAACGAGATTTACAAGATATTCCAGCCGCATGCCAATATTGGTATCGAGCAAAATTAGATATTATTTTAGGCGGATTGCTAATGAAAGGCGAGGTAAGAGTGGCCAATCCAATCGAGCCAGATGAATTACAAAATCGAATTGATTTGGATAATTATTATCAGCACCCGACTCGCTACCAAAAAGAAAGAAGCGGTATTACGAGTACAAAAAATTCAGCGTTGCCAAGTGGAGTCTTAGCCTAAACTTCGTTCTTTAAAGCCGCTCCAATAAGATCTCTAAATAATGGATGTGGCGCGAATGGACGTGAAATTAATTCAGGATGAAACTGCGCCGCAATCATGTATGGATGCGACGCATTTTCAACAATTTCAACCAGTTTAGATTTTGGGTGTCTGCCTGAAATAACAAAGTCAGAACCTTCATAATTGGCTAAAAATTCATCATTAAATTCGTAACGATGTCGGTGTCTTTCCGAAATTAAATCTTGGCCGTAAACTTTATGCGCTAAGGTTCCAGGTTCAATTTCACAATCATAGACCCCCAATCTCATCGTACCACCTTTGCGTTTAATATTTTTTTGTTCTGGAATAAAGTGCACCACATGGTTTTTACTTTTCCCATCTTCATCAAATTCTTCACTCGTGGCATCTTTAAGCCCTAATACATTTCGAGCAAATTCAATCGCCATAATTTGCGAACCGAGACATAAACCGAGGTACGGTTTTTTATGCTCGCGACAATATTTTGCCACCGCAATTTTGCCTTCAATCCCTCGATTTCCAAAGCCACCTGGCACAATTACTGCCGCTACAGACGCTAATTTTTCTAGCTCCGCTTCATCATTTTCTTCAATTTTTTCGGTATCAATCCATTCAATATTAATTTTTCTACCATGAAAATAACCAGCCGATTTACAGGCTTCAATCACCGATAAATAAGCATCATCAAGGTCATTATATTTCCCCGCTAAACCAATCGTCATTTCTTTTTTGGCTTTCATCATTTTCGCAAAACCCTCTTCCCATTTGCTTAAATCAACGTTCAGTTCCCCAAGGTTTAATTTTTCGGCTAAAATTGATCCAACGTTACTTTTTTCAAAGCGAAGTGGCACTTCATATATAGATTTAACGGTTTCGGCCGGAATAACATTCTCGGTTGGAACATCACAAAAATAACCCACTTTTTTAAGCAGCGCTTTTGGAATTTTAACGTCTGCTCGACAAAAAATCATGTCTGGATGAATGCCTAATCGGCGAAGTTCACGGACCGATAACTGGGTTGGCTTGGTTTTAAGTTCACCCGAAGCCGCCAGGTAAGGCAGCAACGTTAAATGCAAAGACACTAAATCTTTGCCGTACTTATTTTTCATCTGCCGAATCACTTCAATAAACGGTTCGCCTTCAATATCCCCCACCGTTCCCCCAATTTCTACCACTAAAACATCCACCGCCATTTTTTTTGCGGCTTGTTCCACTTTTTGCATAATTTTGCCCGTAATATGCGGTACGACTTGAATCGTTCCCCCCAAGTATTTCCCTTCGCGTTCTTCCTCTAACACTTCACTGTAAACTCGGCCAGTGGTCACGGTACAAACGCCACTTAAAGGCGTATCAATAAATCGTTCGTAATGTCCTAAATCTAAATCCGTTTCGCTGCCATCTTCTAGCACAAAAACTTCACCATGTTGAAAGGGACTCATAGTTCCTGGGTCAACATTCAAGTATGGATCAAGTTTCATGATCGCCACTTTAATACCCGCTGATTTCAAAATAGCCGCCACCGATGAGGCCACAATCCCCTTACCTAGTGAACTACAAACGCCTCCCGTAACAAAGATAAATTTAGACATAGATTAAATAAAAAAGACTTAAGCGATGGGTAGAATCAAAGCAAAAATCTTAAAAAAAATCCGCAGTACTCTACGGGATTTGAGTGTATCACGGAATTTTTAGGAAGCAAAGATTTTTAAAAAAATAGGTGCACCATAAATCACTCTAAATGCTAATTTCTGACTAAAGATTTTAAAATATCTTCAATCTTCTTTCTAGTGCCCTGCCCTAATTTTAAAAATCTCTCACTTCGAACGACGTCACCCTTTTCCCAAAAAGCTTTTATTTTACGAACACTCTCATGATCGGCTGGTAGCGCTTGGATATCTATTTTTGCAAAATCTTCTGCACTAAGTTCAAGCACGGTCGGTACCGCTTCGCTGATCTCACGCATAATGAGTTCATAGAGCCTATGCCCATGCATTACCATAAAAGCACCTAAACATTTATCATGGTGATAAAGTTTAAAACTAGTAGGACCATAACTTACTTCTCGGTTCTCATTTACGGCACTAAAAGTTTCACCCTCAATTTCAAATGTAATATCGGCTTTAACAACAGCCGAAATTATATCTTCACCGAATCCTTTAAAAGCTAAAGCTTGGGCTTCAGTTTCTGGACTTCGTTCTGTAAAGTCATTTTCTCTCATTTGCAATATTTTAAAATAAATTTATTGATTGTCAACCAATTCCTTTTCGACCGTCTCGGTTCGTAACTCCATAAACACTTCTGATGGTTCTAAGCCTTCTTTGTGTTACAGCGCAAGGCTCTTCTAGTTGCAAACTATCAAGTTCGTGGGTAAAACCAGCGTCTTGAGATAATTTTAAAAGCAAATCACTAAGGCCCTCTAAATTAATCAAATCAAGTGGCTCAAGCGTAATTTTTTTGTGATTAAAAAAAATCTTAAATTTATCTATCTTGTGAAGCAGATAAATCAGCAAAGGCCCTTTACTGGTATTGATTAAATAAGCTTCAAGTTCTCTCGATTCACGAAGTTTTAAACGCGACTGTTTTTTCACTAAACGCTCTAAAATAGTATCAGCTAAAGCTAATGCACTCTCAACTTGGGTTAAAGGCTCGGCTGTTTTAATTTCAAACTCAGGCTCTGCAAAGGCTAAACCACCCTCAAATGTATTCATGAGAGGCTTGTACAAATTGCCTCATATTTTAGCAAGAGCGAAACATAAAAATTACAACATTCCGCCCCCACCAATAATGCCTAAATGTGAAAAAGCGGCCTCCGTCGCCATTCGTCCACGAGGGGTTTTTTGCAGCAAACCTTCCCGAATTAAAAAGGGTTCAATCACTTCTTCTATGGTGGCTTCGTCTTCTCCAATAGCGGCCGCTAAGGTTGAAAGTCCCGCTGGACCACCTTTAAATTTATCACACAAAGTTCTTAAATACTCTTGATCAGCAAAATCTAACCCTTTGGCATCAACCGACAGATTTTTCAAACTCTCTTCTACCACCGCTTGGGTAATTGATCCTTGATGCACCACTTCAGCAAAATCTCGCATCCGACGTAGTAAGCGATTGGCAATCCGTGGTGTCCGGCGGCAACACTTGGCTAACTGTTGGGTTGCGGCCGCCTCTATTTCAATTTCTAGAATATCAGCCGATCGTTTAATGATCTGTCCAATCTCATCATCTTCATAAAAGCGCAGTTTTTCAATATGTCCAAACCGGTCACGCAGCGGATTTGAAAGTTTAGAAAACTGAGTCGTCGCTCCTACTAAAGTAAAACGTGGCACATTTAAACGCATCGTTCTTGCACTAGGGCCTTTCCCAATCACTAAATCAATCGCAAAATCTTCCATGGCGGTGTACAAAATTTCTTCTACCGGCATTCGCAAACGATGAATTTCATCAATAAACAAAAAATCACCTTCTTGCAGATTTGAAAGAATAGAAGCTAGGTCGCCTGGTTTCTCGAGAGCCGGCCCAGAAGTAACCCGTAACTGCGTTCCCATAGAATCGGCTAAAATCATCGCTAAGGTGGTTTTACCAAGCCCAGGTGGCCCATAGAAAATTGTGTGATCTAACACTTCACCTCGATTTTGAGCGGCCGTTAAAAAAACCTGTAAATTTTGTTTCACTTCGCCTTGCCCAATGTAGCCTGAAAAATCTTTCGGACGAAGCTTATTTTCAAACGCTTCTGTATCATTTTGAGTTTGGTGAGCGGTAACCGCTGTCCCCTCACCCGCAACCATTTCTTCTTCTATAGCCATATTATTTATATTATTGTTTATCAAAGACGGTTTATCAATTTAAATAAAGTCTAAATCTTTGCGTCTTTCTCATTTGATTTTTGTTTTAACACTTTTAGAAGCGTCTAATTTTTATCGGAGAGACTGTAGGTTTAAAAAGAGTTTTTAAAATTAAGCTTTAAAAGTGATTTAAACTTAAAATTAGAAATCAGCAAAAAAGTTTTTGTTTCTTTTTTCACAAGGTGAATTGCCGAAGGCAAAAAAGAGTGCCCTGGGGGTAAAAAAAAGAAAAAAGACCTTTAATTAATTAAAGCCTGCGCTTTAACTTTTTCTAATTCGTCTAGGCTGACTTCAACTTTTTTCTTTTTCAAAAAATAAGCGATTTTGCCGGCCAGTTTTGGCAGTTTTTCTAAAGCGACTTTATCTTTTAAAACATATCCTCCTCGACCAGACGCTTTAAACGTTTCATCAAAAACAAGCTGACCGTTTTGTACCGTAAAACGCAAAAGCGCACTGGGGTGCGCCTTTGTTTTAGTGACCAAGCAAGTTCTTTCCATTACTCCTCGGAACCTTCTGATGGGTTGTCTTTGTCGTTCGCGCCTTTGTTGTGTTGTTGTTTAAAAACTAACACGATTCCGAGCACGCCTCCTAACACTAAAATTAACAATAAACTATCCATAAATTACCGGGTTAAAAAAACACCTCGCCGAGGCGAGGTGTGAATCAAATTAATCTTTTTTAAGTTCTACTCTATGAGAATCTGCATTTACTGAGAGAATCGTTCCAGAAATACTTTCGCCTTCTTTAACCATGCTGGTTAACTCGGCGCCTTTCTCGACTCCAAATTGATCAATTGAGAACAAACCTTGTACTTCAGAATCAATTTCTACAAAGACTCCGTTGTCGTTCCATCGAGTTACTTTACCCGTTACGGCTTGTCCTTCGGTGTATTTTTCAACGTAACCCAACCATGGGTCTTCGGTTAATTGTTTAATACTGAAAGAGAGTTTGTCGTTTTCTTGTCCGATAACCAATACTTCTACTTTATCACCAATACCGTAGTTTCGACCTGGGTCTGAAACGTGACCCCATTCTAGTTCTGAAACATGAACAAGTCCTTCAACGCCACCAAAAGTAACAAAGATACCAAACTTAACGACACCAGAAACGTGTCCTTCTACTCGGTCACCCACTTCAATATTTTTAAGGGTGTCTCCCATTTGGCTTTGGTGTGCCAGTTTTTCAGAGATAATAATTTTAGAATTCTCTCGGCTTACGTTAAGTACTCGAACCACAAATTCTTTCCCAATGTGTTCTTGTAATTTTTTCAAAATTTCACCGCTGTCTGCCCCTTCAACCCGAGGGTAATTCATTGGCATAAGTTGTGAAACCGGCAAGAAAGCTCGAAGACCTTTGTATTTAGCCATAAGTCCTCCTTTGTTGGCTTCTTCAATTTTCACTTTGATGATTCGTTCATCTTCCATGATTGAATTAAGTTCAGCCCAAGCGGTATCTTGTGAAGCTCGTCGTAACGAAAGCATTACTAGACCTTCTTCGTTTTCAGGATCAATAACGGTCGCTTCGATCGTCATTCCTTCTTCTAACTCTTCACCTTCGGCTCCGTAACCCGTCGCTTCACGTCGAGTAATAAGCCCTGTCATTCCACTTGGAAGTTCCATTAAAACGCGTGAATCGTTCACGTCTAGAATCGTTCCTTTAATAGACTCACCCGCTTTGAAAAATACTAAAGCACTGTGGTCTTTGTCGAGCAATTGTTGCATATCGGTTGCCATGTTGTTTTACGACACGTTATTAAATAGTTATTACAGCTTTGTGGCCCCAAAAGTACGTGTCATTTCCTTAAGGTTTGTTGCAAAGCGTGACGAAAATAGTGTTATCAGTTGGTAAGTCAAATTTAGGCTAAACTTAAACGTAAAAAGACAAACAAAATTGTTTGTCTTATTTAGATTAAAATTAATTCAACTGGGCCAAGAAACCCAAGCCTATTAGACTTATGATACCACTTCCGTTTCAGCTCCAGCGCCCGTCAAAGTATCAATAACGTTTTGAAAAACTACCTGCAACTGATCACCCAAAAGAGTCATTACCGCCACTACCGCAATCGCAATCACGGCAAGAATCAAGGCATATTCAGTTAAAGCTTGCCCTGAGCGATTATTTAAGAATTGAACTAAAAAACACTTCATATGAATTTAAATTAGTATTAACTCAATATCTACAGACAATAGGCTATTTTGTCAATTTTTTTACACTTTAAAAGCAAGAAACAAACGTTAACATAATTTTATGTGGACTTACGAATTATGGCCAACACAAATTTTTGAATGGAGCTGGATCTCTTTAGTGACATTAGTGCTTGTTTCGGCGGCTTACTTCGATCTTAAAAGTCGAACTATCCCGAATAAGCTTAGCTTGGGCGGACTGTTAATTATGGCTCTCTATTTATGGGTTTTTCCGGCCTTCCCAATAACAGAGCACTTGTTAGGCCTTCTAATAGGATCTATTATTTTTTACAGTCTATTCTTATTAAAAGTTTTCGGTGGCGGTGATAGTAAATTACTCATATTTGTAAGTTTAAGTTTCGGAGCGCCTTTATTAATTTCAGTGTGGTTATGGATTTTTATCATTGGCGGACTTCAAGCCCTCTTTTGGCGAATTTTCTTTAAACAAAAAAGCATGCCCTATGCCCTATCAATTGCGCTGGGCAGCTTGTTTTATATATTAAGTAGTTACCTTTAAGCCTGAATAAGCTGAAGCAATCCAGGGCCAATATAAACAATGAGTAACGCTGGAAAAATAAACAGTACCAGCGGCAAACTTATTTTAACGGCGGCGGTACGGCTCAGAGTTTCGGCTCTCTGCCGTCGCTTTGTTCTAATTAAACGCGATTGTATATCTAAAGTTTGCGCCAAAGAAACACCTAATTTTTGGGCTCGAAGTAAACTATTAATAAATTGCTTAAATTCATGATTTGGAAGTTCTTTTTTTAAATCATCAAAAACATCCTCCAGACTCTTTCCCAAGGAAAGTTCTTCCAGTTTTTCTTCAATGACTCTAGCTAAAACTCCCTTTTTATTTTGAGCCGTATAACGCAGCGCTGGTTCAATATTTAAACCACTTTTTAAGGTCAGAACTAATAAATCCAAAAAATACGGCACTTCAAGCGCCAGTTGTCTTGAAATTTTTTCTTGCCGCATTTTTAACCACAAATTTGGCAACATATAAGTCAGTCCAAACAAAAGTACCAAACGAAAAAAGGTCATCAAGTTTACTTCACCAAACCACAAAAATAGTAATGAATAAAAAGAGTAAAACGTTAAGATTAATTGCTTAATGCCTAAATAAGCTTCTAAGCTAATTGGATCTCGAGCTTCTTTCAAAGCTAAAATTAAAGGCGCTGGTTTAATGGTTTTTTTTATAATAAAACCAGGCGAGGTAAGCCAACGGAGTCGGCCTAAACGCTCTAATAAATTTACAGGTTCTGATTTGGTTAAGGGAAACACAGAAAAAAGTTCGGTAGCAACGTGCTGTGAATGCCTCAGCTGCGAACGCCACAGCGAGTATCCACTCAATAAAGTAAGTGCCACTAACCCGATTAGTAAATAAATCATAATTGTACTCGTATAATGCGCCAAATAAAAAAGAACCCCACTAACTCTAAAAACAAAGATATAAATAAAAGAATTTGTCCTTGGGGCGTGTAAAACAAGATTTCAGTGTGTTGCGGCGATAACCAAGCAAACAAAACTAATGAAACCGGCCACAAAGCCGCAATAAATATACCACTTAACTTCCCTTGAGAAGTAAATGATTTTATGTCTCGTTTTAATTTCAGTTTTTCTTCAATTATGTGGCCCATATTTTCAAACAATACCACTAGATTACCGCCAATTTTTACCTGAACGAGAGTCCCTTCAACCAAAAAATCTATTTCGGGTTGCTTAAACTCATCAGCCAAAGATTGAAAGGCGGTCTCAAGGGGAACCTGCAATGACAACTGGTAGTTCACATTTCTAATCGCTTGTTTCAAAGGTGGATCTAATTCCTCAGCCATGAAATTAAGTGCCGCCGTTACCGAATAACCCGCCTGCAAAGATTGACTTAACGCTTCTAAAAAACTGGGAAGCTGTTCAATGGCTTTGTTTTTTTGATCTAAAGCTTTTAAAAACACCAAACTAATCCCAAGACCAAACAAAAACAACGCACACGTAATTCCCAATAACAAGCCGATTGTTTTTCCAACCAATATTCCACTTAAAACAGACAAAAGAATTAGGTTTCCTCCATAAGTATTTGCGCTTAATCGCCAATTTCCCAAGCGGTAGGCTCGTAAAAAGTAGGTTCTAAAACTGGTTTCATCTTTATAAAGCTCAGGGCTGAGCACCGTCTGGTCATTCTCATGTTGAGGCACCTGATTAAGCGTGTTGTGCCACAACTTTAAGTGGTATTGAGAAAAAAAATAAGAACGACCCGCCCACCAAGCCATCATCACTATTACCACGCACACAATCGCCCATAAGCCCCAAAAATCAGAGACTATAAGCGTTAGCAACTGAGCTAAATCTTGCATCATTTATCAAACCAGGCTTTAAGAATCTCGGCTTCTTGATATCGACTATTGCGCAGACAATCGGGCAGTTTTTTGGTCATCTGAAAACACTCTTTTTTAAAGTCGTACCAAAAAAGAGGTCTTAATTCATAATCATCGGCTCTCATATTTTTTATGACTTCAGAAATTTGGGTAATTTTACGTTTACCACTCGGCAGTCGTTCTTGTTGAATAACAATATCAATCCCCTGAATAACTTGTGATCTTATGGCTGGCAGCGGGAGCTCTACGTCTCCCATTAAAACCATGGTTTCTACACGATATAAACTTTCTAAAGGAGAATTAGCATGCACTGTCGTTAAAGAACCTTTGTGCCCTGTATTCATGGCCTGCAGCATATCTATGGCTTCCCCGCCCCTGATTTCACCGACCACGATTCGATCTGGTCGCATTCTTAAAGCATTTTTAAGTAACTGCCGAATCGGTATTTCCCCCGAGCCTTCGACGTTTGCATTTCGAGATTCAAGCGAAACAAAATGCGGGTGATTGATTCTAATTTCAGCCGAATCTTCGATGGTAATTAAACGTTCTTTTTCTGGAATCAAACTCGCACAAGCATTTAAAGTAGATGTTTTCCCGGCGCCAGTACCGCCAGAAACCAATATGTTTTGGCGGCTTAAAACCACAAAACTCAAAAAATCAGCCATCGCTTGATTACACGATTCATACTGCAACATATCTTTTAGCGTAAAAGCCTTTGCCGGAAATTTTCTAATCGTTAGAGACGACCCTTTAAGACTTAAGGGCGGAATAATAGCGTTTACTCGTGAACCATCTAAAAGCCGGGCATCGACTAACGGATTACTTTCATCGATGCGTCTACCCACCTGCCCTACAATTCGATTAATAACCTGAATTAACTGTTTTTCGTTAAAAAAATGAAGCGAAGTTTTTTCTAAGTTACCGTGTCTTTCGACAAAAATATTATCACAACCATTCACCATAATTTCGCTCACCGAATCATCTCGCAGCAAAAACTCTAAGGGGCCTAAACCCACAATACTATAAGTGATAGAATCAATAATTTCTTCTTGTATAGCTTTAGGTAAAAGCGTGTCTCTTTGCTGTAAAAACGTCTGACATAGTTTGCGTACTTCTTGTTCTGTTGGGTTTGTCGTTTTATGGTTTTGCAAAATCGCTAAAACCTCTTTTTGCCCCGCTTCTTTTAAGGCTTGTACTTGTTTATCTAGATACTTCATGCTTTAGAGTTTTGGCGTTATTAACGCCAACGCTTTGGCAAAAGGAGATCTTTTTTTAAAGCACACCGGTAACCCTTCAAACAATTGGTACCACATATTTTTTTCATCGAAGGGCAAAATACACAGCCGATTTATGGCATTTTTTTTCAACGCCCGTTCCACAAAATTCACCCCGTTTGTAGGACACTGATTAAGTATAAATTGCGTTTTATTTTGAGTAGAAGCATTCGATTCCCAATAAACCTTAACCGCGTTTAAGCTTACCGGATCGACCGTTGTGACTAAAATATTACGATCGGCTGCTTGCATCAAAAACTGATGAATTTCGTCGTTAATCCCCCGCGAAATATCAACGACTATTTTATCGTAGTGTTGGCTGATCCATTGCCAAAAAGATTTAAAATTAGTCAGATCAATCTCTGACCACAAAGCCAACGGCGGACTACAAAAAACATCCGCCCCTAAATTAAAGCTGCCTTTTTTTAAGTTTTCGAGGGTCGCTTCTGGAGTATTTACAAATGGCAGTAAATCGCCCCAATGTTTCGATGGATCTTTGCCTAAGTATTGCGGCAGGTCTCCAAACGGGGCCAATTGAATTAAAGCCGTTTTAGAAAAAGGCTCCTGATAAGCTAAAATTAAGGCCGTGTTAAGAGCCGTAACAGTGCTGCCCGCACTTTTGGGACTGTGAAAAGTAATAATATGAGTCATAATTAAGATTCTAAGGTTAAGGGGTTTTGCATTAAGGAGGAATAAAGTAAAACTTGCATGGGTAAACGTAACCCACGAGCAAACAAAATTTGTTTGGCTTGCGCATCAGTGACTTTCACAATCAAGGTCTTTTTTTGATTTAATTGCTGAATCTGTACAACCTCTAATCCTTGGGCCACGGTTATGGTGGCCTCTAAGTCGCTGTCGGGGTTACTTACCAGAATATCAATGATGTCCCCGCCTCTTAAATTTGGCAGCTTGGCTTGAAACCAATCTTCATCCATCGTAAAGGCAAAAGCGTTTTCAAACTGAGCACTGACCGATTCTGGGTTTAGTTTTGACTGTACGTGATGCGGTAAAACCACCTCATTAGCCATAACATCACGAACTAAAGTTTGACCGACTAACGATTCTGTAGCCTCTGAGTTATAGGTTCCTTGTGGCAACTGGAAACGCGAAAAAGTTTGAGTCTTTAAATGCGCTGGCGTTAATTTTACCGGGCGCTGCAAATCTTCTGAAAAAACCAGCACCGTAACGGCTTCTTTCCTGATTCGTTGCTGCTCTAGGTACACGTATACATAATAACCCGTAATCGCTATCAGCAAAATAAAGGTAATGAGCCAACGCTCTTGCTGGCGTTTCAGGGCAACGTTGTAAGGCAAACTCACCACCGGTAAAGCCGGTTTTGCATACCAGTAATTAATAATTTTGTTTTTAATCGATGAATAAGTTTCTGTCAGCCAAGTTTTAAAACGAATTATCATGTTGATTAATTAAAAGCCATAAAAGATTGAGCCTGTACCTGCACCGTTCGCACTTGTGGTAAAATTTTTACTAAAAACCCTGGCGCTTGATCGTTCATTTCTACTCTAATTTTAACCTCAGTGGCTAAGCTTTCACTTTCAAACGGAAATTCTACAATAATTTGATCATCGGCTAAGCGCTCCGCTGGATCATAAAGTTTAGAGTAAGCCTGCACGGCCTGTGTAACCGCCACTTGGGTGCTTAAACTTTGGGCAAGCAATTGCACCTCAGCCTCGCTTAAAAAATCAAACCGATTGGTGGAACTACAAACACCGGGAGGAAACTCTACTTCGCAAAGAGACGCATAATTAGCCGCAGCCCGAGTTTGCAAAATTTCAGCAAAAGCCAAAATTCCACTATTGGCCGCTTGCCGAGCCACATGCTGCAACTGTCCCTGCCGTACATACAGTTGACCAGAATCGAGTACAAAAATAGCCACCAGCAATAACACCGGTAACACCAAAGCGCTAAACACTAACACCATGCCCGCTTCCTCTAGCATAAATTTTTTCATGTACACACCGGATTAAGCGTCGTAGCGTTACACAAAATACGAGCCGAAGATTCGGCCTGTAAATTTAAAACCGTCAGGCTGATAAAAGGGATTTGCAGCTGGAAAGGATGGGTTAGTTGAACCGTTATAACATCTTGATAAAAGCGATCGCTCGCGGCTAAAGCATTACCCGTAGAGCCATCATAATTTTCAATCGCGATAGCAATTTCATCAACCGCATAAAATTCTTCTACGGCGCCCGTGACTCGTAAGTTATCATTCGTAATAGACCCCACTTGCGTAGCGTAGTTAGCGGTGTAAACAAGTTTTTGTTGTTGACTCATGGCCAGCCCCAATTGGATAAACCCAAACACCAATAAAATCAAAATCGGCAGCACAAAAGCCGTTTCCACCAAGGCTTGACCCGATTCGTCTTGATAAAAATTATGAGACTTAGTTTCTGGACTCATAAAATTTTCATCTCGCCAATGCGCCCCCGTCCCCTCGGGGCATTCTAAAACTGCTACCGCTTTACGAACGTAACGCCAAGTATTAGTCGGAACAGAAGTCTCGCAACGTAACACTTTATAATTGGCATCCAGCCACACTAAATCAAGCGGCACCTTCATGCCAAAAGTATGCACGGCTCGACAGTTGGGTATAAGCAACGGCAAAAACTCGGTTTGCCCCATAAGCCCCTTTAAACGGGCCCAAAAGGTAGTGGCGGTTTGGTACTTAAAATCACCGTTCATTGACTACTTTTATAAATCAATAGCCATTTTTTGTCAAACAAGTAGGATCTAATAATTTAGACGGGCAGAGTCTCTCGCAGAGGACTCTGCCTCTACTTCACATCAGAGTCCCTTTCAGGAGACTCTGACGGGGAGGATTTAACATAAACGCCTGAATACTTTGCCCTATCGCTTCTCCCGGAAAAGCAAACTGCAATGACTCCGCTAAAGCCGAAGCAAATAAGCCTACTTTTTCACGTGCGGTTACGACGTCTAAAATTACCCCATCACTTTGCGCCGCATTACTGCTCGCAATGATTGTTTGAGATTCAACCCACGCCTCAAAACTCGCCTCCTCAACCGCCTTCTGACTCGCCACCGCCATGTTCGTGATCACCGGTAACGGCGTGACCGCCTGCCAGTTCGCCGCCGCCTCCGCTTGCACTTTGGCTAACAAAGCTTCCGCCGCTTTAACCGCGGCGATGGATTCGGGTGATTCGGAGCTTAAGCCGTTATATTGTTCCGCGAGTTCGACCACGTTGCGGGTATCGATGATCTCGGTTTTCTTGGCTTCGACTAACGCTTTGGCGGTTTGGTAGTAGCTGGCTAAAGTAGCACTGCTTAAATTGTAAGTTTGAGCTAAAGTGTGATCGATGGCGGAGAGGGTGCTGGCGTGGGTTAGAGAGAAATTACTCATCTCTATCTTTATTTTCCGCTTCAAATTTTTCCAAATACGCTTTCCATTGTTTCAGCACTTCAAGCACTTCTGGGGTAGAATAGTAGTCTATTCTTGTGCGATCGCTTTCATCTGGTAAATTCGGGTTATTAATTTCTGTAATATCACTATAACTAAGACAATGCCAGCCTGGTTCTGCTCCCCATTCTTGAGGTATAGTGTCTTGCTCATCTCTACTTAAGAATTCTTTAGCGTATAAACGTTGGATGTAGTCTTTTTGGTTTTCAAATTCGGCTTTCGTGATTTTTATTCTCTCCAGTTCTTCTATTACTTCGCACAAGTACCCTAGGTTTAACCTACTGGGTAGAACTTGATGCAAAGAATCTGATTCAAGCGTTTTCCAGTAGTCTCGAATTTTTTCTAAACTCATTCTTGAAAAATCTAAATTACGAACGCCAGTTTTTATTATTTCCATGAGCTTATATCAAAATTAGCATATACAGATGGTGGAGCATTTTCTACAGAAAACTGAAGTGGAA